>JAEEGJ010010254.1_pt1 | contig 24531 bp, 12 predicted proteins | sample 8958761 | NCBI WGS metagenome assembly JAEEGJ01 (sample SAMN16246546, study PRJNA631951) | gut metagenome | biome: gut microbiome; feature: rumen; material: RS-attached | host: Bos | place: Iran: Karaj | collected 2018-10 | reverse complement strand
TAAAACAAGTATAACCATGGGCAAAGGTACACATTTTTTCGGACAGCCGGTATATGGTCAGCTAATAAAATCGCTTGACCGTGACAAAATCATTGAAATGAGCCGTAAAAACAACGGTGAGAGGTATGTGAAGAGCTTTGACGGTTACACTCATCTGCTAACTATGCTCTTTGCCGTAATTATGCGTTTCGACTCTTTGCGTGAGATTGAAGCAGCAATGATCGCAGAAGTCAGGAAGCTGCATCATATAGGCATAGAGAAGGTTCCCAAGCGCAGCACGCTCTCAGATGCCAATGCCAGGCGGTCTGAAAAGTTCTTCGAGGAAGTCTACCGCGACCTGTATGCCCGCAACAAGGACATTCTTTCGTCGGACAGCCGAAGAAACGCCTGTGAGGAGTGGATAAAACGCCTGAGGATCATAGATTCAACGACAATCTCATTGTTCTCCAATGCCATTTTCAAGGGTGTGGGGCGACATCCCAAGACAGGCAAGAAGAAAGGCGGCATAAAGGTCCATTCGGTCATACATGCCAATGAGGGTGTGCCATGTGACGTGCAGTTCACCTCTGCAGCCACCAATGACTCCTTCATGCTGGCCCCGAACCATTATCAGCACGATGATATCCTCGCCATGGACAGGGCCTACATCAACTATGAGAAGTTCGAGGAACTCACTGACAGGAACGTGGTATACGTCACCAAGATGAAGAAGAACCTCAACTATGAGATTCTAGTAGACTGCATGGATATGAACGCAGAGGGTAAGATGGAATACCGCGAGCAGGTTGTGGTATTCCGTAAGGGGGAGATAAACCACATAGCACGCATCATCACATACGTGGACATCAAGAAAGGCAAACAGCCCAAACTCATATCCCTGCTTACAAATGATTTCGACATGTCACTGGAGACTATAGTGGATATTTACCGCAGAAGATGGCAGATAGAGTCGCTCTTCAAGCAGATAAAGCAGAATTTTCCTTTGCGTTACTTCTATGGCGAAAGCGCAAATGCCATCAAAATTCAGATTTGGGTCACGCTCATTGCGAATTTGTTGCTATCACTACTTCAAAGCTCGCTGGAACGCAAATGGAGCTTCTCAGGATTGGCTACGATGGTGAGAATAGTCCTCATGTACTATCTCAACCTGAAAACATTCTTGAACCAACCAGATGCTGACCTTAAAATCATGCTTGAACAGGCTTCTGAAGCACCTCCGAATGATAAAGAACAAGAATGAGGGGGCTTGTCATATGGAATAAATATGCCCAACCACTGGTAATAAAGAGGTTGGGCATTGTAGATCTGTGTTTAGCGGACAGTAATAATATATAATAAGGTAAAGATGAAAAGATTTTTATTGATGTTGTCGCTCATAGCTGTGACTATGACGATGATGGCCGTTCCCGCCAAGCGCGGCGTCTGGAAGACGCTGACTCTGGTCAACGGGACGGAAGTGAGGGCGCAGTTGGTAGGTGATGAACACGGTCGTTTCTGGCAGGCCGAGGATGGTACTGCCTATCAGGAGATCGAGGGTTCCGACTGCTATCAGGTTGTCGATGCTCAGAAGGTAATAGCCAAAGCCAATGTCCGTCGGCAACAGGTTCATGCCAAGCGTGCGAAGCGTATGGCTAGCCGACGCGTTGTTATTGGCGAACAGACTCACTATACGGGTCAGAAGAAAGGTCTGGTTATTCTGATGAATTTCAAGGATACTAAATTTAAGAGTGATAACAATCTCGCCAAATATAAGGACATTATGAATAAGGAAGGTTATCATGTCGGTAATTTCAATGGTTCGGTAGCTGACTACTTCAAGGCTCAAAGCGGTGGCGACTTCGAATTGACCTTCGATGTCGTAGGTCCCTTTAATGCCAAGAAAGATGCCTCCTACTACGGCTCAAACGATAGCAACGGTGACGATCTCCACCCTGACGAACTGGTTGTTGAGGCCATTACGGCAGCCGATGATGAGGTTGACTTCCGCGACTATGACTGGGACGGCGATGGCGTAGTGGATCAGGTGTTTGTCCTCTATGCCGGCAAGGGCGAGGCTGACGGTGGCGCCAAATCGACCATCTGGCCCCATATGTATTACCTGTCAATGTCCGATATGGCGAAGACCCTTGACGGTGTGCTTATCGACACATACGCCTGCTCGAACGAGATCATGTCTGACGGTAGTATTGAGGGTATCGGTTGTTTCTGTCACGAGTTCAGCCATTGTATGGGTTTCCCCGATTTCTACGACACCAGCTATAGCGGTTGGTATGGGACGGGCGACTATGACCTGATGTGTGGCGGTTCCTATAATGGTGACACTTTCCAACCTGCTGGTTACACAGCTTACGAGAAGTGGATGGCTGGTTGGCTGGAACCTATTGAGCTGACCGAGGACGTGAAGGTTGAGAACCTGAAAGCCCTCAGCGAAGGTGGCGATGCCTATATCCTTTATAACAGCGGTTATCACAATGAGTATTATATGATAGAGAACCGTCAGAAGATAGGGTGGGATGCCAGTTTGCCAGGTAAAGGATTACAGATTACCCATGTCGACTTCGATTCGGATATCTGGCAGGAAAACAACCCGAACACAAAAGTCACCCAACAGGATGTGAAGGATTATGCAGCGTATGGGATTACAATCCACTTCAACGACCACCAACGTTGTAGTATTATTTGTGCAGACAATAAAGCCAACGACGACACTCCGTCTAACGACCTCTATCCAAACGGCAGCAATAACAGTCTGACAACAACGACAAAGCCCAAGGCTTCGCTTTTCCATGCGAACGCCAAGGGAGAGAAGTTGATGGAGAAGGGTATCACTGAGATTACCCAGAATGCCGACGGCACGATGTCGTTTGTCTATGGAACAATCGGTGAAGACCCGGAAGATCCTGAAGACCCTGAACTTGAGGAGGGCACTTTGTTTTACGAGTCATTTAAACTTTGCAATGACAAGGGTGGTAATGACGGCAGTTGGAACGGTCAGGTTGCCTCCGGTGATTTCCTGTGTGACAATGCAGGTTGGGAGTCTGAGAAAGCCTTTGGTGGTGACAAATGTGCCCGTTTCGGTGCGAGCGGTATACCCGGTGTTGCCACGTCGCCCGCCTTTAAGGTGAATGGTAAGGCTAAGCTGACCTTCCGTGCCGGTGCCTGGGATGGTAGGAGCGACGGTACTGTGCTGAACCTCTCAGTATCCAATGGTACTATTTCTACCAAATCGGTGACAATGGAAAAAGCTGCGTTCACGGACTACGAGGCTACCATTACCGCCACGGGTGAGGTGCGTATAACCTTTGCAGCCGAGAAGGGACGCTTCTTCTTGGGCGAGGTGCTAGTGAAGGGTGAAAAGAACGCCACTGGCATCAGCAACGTTAACGGGAACGGGAACGTTAATGGGAACGGCCGCATCTACACCCTTGACGGTCGTTACGTAGGCACTGACTTCACTCGTCTCAGCCACGGCTTCTACCTTGTCAACGGCCACAAGGTCGTGATTAAGTGAGAGAAATGAGAGCTCGCTCACATTTCCGAACGTGAAATAAATTATGAATTGAGGATTGCGAATTCGCAATCCTCAATTCATATCTTATTTTTCCATTAGTCTTTTCAACAGTTCGATGAGCACCCGCCAGATGTCGTCGATGGTGCTCAGTTCCACACGCTCACTGGTGGAGTGGGGCTCGACGATGCGCGGACCGATGCTGGCTATCTCAATGCCGGGGTATTTCTGAACGAAGAAGCCTGCCTCCAGCACGAAGTGCATAGCCACCATACGGGGACGCCAGCCTAACACGTCGTTGAACACGTCGGAAGTTAGGCGCAGGAAGTCAGACTGCTGGTTTTCCGCCCAGGCCGGAGCCGACATCATCAGTTCTGAGGTCGCTCCATATTTGGCAAAGGTCGCTTTGATGTCGTTTGCCAGTGCCTCCATATCGGCATCGATGAAGCTGCGGGTGTGGGTCGATACGAAGATATGGTTGTCTTCAGTACAGATGCGACCGACATTGTTCGATGTCTCTACGGTGTCCTTCATCGTCTCGCTCATCTTCACCACGCCCTGCGGTGTCTGTTCCAGACAGGTCAGCAGTGCCTCAAACGCCTTGCGGTCGATGACCGTATTTTGAGGCTCGCATTTCGTGATGCTGCAGTGGATGCCGGGGTCGTTGGCACCGTACTCCTCGTGCAGCCATTCGTTCATCGTTTCCTGCTGCGACTTGACAAACTCTGCCGCCTCTCCTGAGGGAACGCATACCACGATGTCGGCTTTTGAAGCGATGGAGGCGTTGGCTTCCCCAATGTTGATGCTGGCCACGTCGAAGTCGTATTCATTATAAATGGCAGCGAGGATGGCCCAGGCGGGGATGACGGCACTGCAGCGCCCTTTGTTGATGTCAACGCCCGAATGGCCGCCCAATCCACCTTCAATGCTGATGTGATACCAGCGGTGCTTGCCGCCAGGGGCTGGCTGCCGCTCGATGGGGATGCGGTGGAATTGCAGGGTGGCGCCTGCGGCTCCTGTGGTGATGGTGTCGTAATCCTCGGAGTCGAGGTTGATGACCTTGCGGCCCTTGAGGAAATCAGGCGACAGGTTGGCGGCGCCCGACATGCCGTCTTCTTCGTTGGTGGTGGTAATGACCTCTAACGGACCGTGGGCAATGCGGTCGTCAGCCAGTACGGCCAAAGCCATCGACAGGCCGATGCCGTTGTCGGCCCCCAACGATGTGCCACGGGCTTTCATCCAGCCATCTTCCGTATAGGCTTCGATGGGACTGTTCAGTGGGTCGGCCATACCGACGCACACCATATCCATGTGGTTGAGCAGCACGACGGGCGTCGCCTGTTCGTAGCCAGGGGTCGCTGCCTTACGGATGACAACACAGTTCTGGGCATCGCGCTCGTAGTCGAGATTCAGTCGTCGGGCATAGCTGCAGAGAAAATCAGCCACGCGCTCCTCATGGTGTGAGGGGCGCGGAATGGCATTCAATTGTTTGAAGATGTCGAAAACGGCATTGACGGATGGTGCTTGTGTCATAAGGCTTAGATGTTTGGTGTTTCCCATTTCTTGGTTTCTGTACAGTTCACCTTGATGGTCTGACCGCCGATGGAGAGCACGAAGTCACCCTCCTCCAATACCCATTTGCCGTCATAGCCTACGAAGGCAAGGTCGTTGGCAGGCAGCTGGAAGGTCACCGTCTTCTGTTCACCGGGTTGGAGCTCCGTTTTCTGGAAAGCCCGCAGACGGCGGCTGTCGGGGGTCAGCGAGGCAATGAGGTCACTGCTGTAGAGCAGTACGCTCTCCTTGCCGACACGGTTTCCCGTGTTCTTTACGTCGATGCTGACTGTCAGTATATCGTCGGCCTTGAAGTTGCTCTTGTCAACCTTGAGGTTGCTGTAGCTATAGGTCGTATAGCTCAGACCGTAGCCGAAGGGCCACTGCTGGGTCACCTTGGCGTCGTAGTCGTAGGCTCCGGCCATCGTGCTCACCTGCTCACTGACCTTATAGTCGTAGTTGATGAGCGAATTGATTTCCTTAGGATAGGTGTAGGGCATCTTGGCCGAGAAGTTGGCGTCGCCACAAAGCAGGTTGGCGAGTGCATCGGCACCGTAGCTGCTGGGCAGCAGGATGTCGATGACGGCCTTGGCCAGCGGTTCAATGTCGGCAATCAGGCGTGGACGGCCTTCGTTGAGGATGAGGATGACGGGCTTGCCCGTCTTGGCCAGTGCCTTCACGAGGTTGCGCTGGTTCTCCGACAGCCACAGGTCAGTGAGGTTGCCAGGTGTTTCCGTATAGGAGTTCTCGCCGATGCAGGCTATGATGACGTCTGCCTGGGCAGCAGCGGCCACGGCCTTGTCAATCTGTGGTTCGTTCTCCTCCCAGTATTTTCCTTTTTCATTGTAAGTGACGCCCTGTTCCAATACGATGTTCTCGCTGCCGTACTTGTTGCAAAGAGCCTCGTAGATGGTGTTGTACGGTGCTGCCAGATCTTCGGCATTCGATCCCTGCCAGGTATAGCTCCATCCGCCGTTCAGACAGCGCATCTGGTTGGCATTGGGACCTGTCAGCAAGATGCGGCAGCCCTTGGCTAACGGTAGGATGCCACCCTCGTTCTTCAACAGCACCTCTGACTCTTCGGCAGCTTGCAGGGCTTTGGCAGCAAACTCTGGTGAGCCAAATTTCTCATAGCCCTTGCCACCTGTATTCGGTTTGTCAAAGAGTCCTAAGCGGTATTTTACACGCAGGATGCGGCGCACGGCATCATCGATGCGTGCCTGGCTCACCTTGCCTTCCTCCACCAGTTCCTTGAGCAGGATGCAGAAGTCAACGCTGTAGGGGTCCATCGACATGTCGATACCAGCGTTGATGGCTATGCGGATGGCATCCTTCTTGTCCTTGGCTACCTTCTCACGGCTGAAGAGGTTGTTGATGTCGGCCCAGTCAGTCACCAGCATACCGTCCCACTGCAGGTCTTCTTTCAGCCACTGTGTCAGGAACTCATAGCTGGCATGGACGGGCATGCCATTGATGCTGGCCGAGTTGACCATCATCGTCAGGGCTCCTGCCTCGGCAGCAGCCTTGAAGGGAGCGAAATATTTCTCGCGCAGCATCTGTGGCGACACATAGGCAGGGGTACGGTCCTTGCCTGAGAAGGGAGCGCCGTAGGCCATATAGTGCTTCACCGATGTCGCTACGTGGTACTGGTCGATGTGGTTGGGATCAGAGCCTTGGTAGCCCTTGACGGCTGCTTCCACCATACGGCTGTTGACCACGGCATCCTCGCCGTAGCTCTCCCAGATGCGCGGCCAGCGGGCATCGCGGCCCAGGTCGATGGTAGGGTTATAGACCCAGGGGCAGTTGGCAGTGCGGCTCTCGTATGCCGTCACCTCAGCGCCAATTCTTGCCAACTCGGTATTGAACGAGGCTGCAATATTGATGGGCTGTGGAAATAGCGTACCGCCCTGAACGTAGGTCACGCCGTGGTTGTGGTCGAGACCGTAGATGTCGGGAATGCCGATGTACTTCATCGATAGCTTCTGTATGAGCGGAATCCACTTCTGCCACTGCTCGATACTGGGAGCACGGGTGCCGGGGGCATTCAGGATGGAGCCAATCTTCCATTTTGAGATGAGTGTGTCGAGTATTTCTTCATTCAGTTTCCATACCCTTTTGGTCTCACCCTTATAGATATCTACAGGGTAGTTGCCCAACTTGTCAATGATTTCAGCGTCCGTCATCTTCAGCAACGCCTCAGTGTCAGACTCGGGACGTCCATACTGTTGCATGACAGAGCGCACCTTCTCGCGGTCTATCTGCGGGTTGTCAACAGTCATCTTCCCCATGATGTCGAGGTTCATTTCAAGCATCTGGCCGATTTTTTCGTCCAGGGTCATCTTCGACAGGGTCTTTTCAATCTTAGCCTCCAACGCTGCATCGCGGGGGATGGCTGGTTTCCTGTTTTGTGCGGTGATGGTGCAAGCAAAGACCATCACGAGTAATGATACAGTTAGTTTTTTCATAATTAATAGTTAATATGTTATTGTGATTTCTTCGTTGGCTTTGATGTTTGTCTTGCGGTTGCCGACATAGAGCCAGCCTTCGCCCTCGGTAGCAAGGACACGCACCTGCGTCTTGTCCATATAAACGTGGATGATACCATGTGGGGTGGGAACGTCGCCCTCCATCCAGTTGAGGTCGCCCAGCGTTGGACGTATCTCGAATTCGGCATAGCCAGGCTTAGTGGGACTAACGCCGAGGTAGTATTTCCCTAACAAATAGACGGGTGAGGCGCCCCAGGCATGGCAGAGCGACTTGCCGTAGGGACGACCGTACATGGCAAGATGCTGCACTCCCGTCTCTGTGGGGACATATTTTTCCCAGAACGACGTAGCACCCTCGCGCAGCATACCGCCCCAGTAGTCGCGGATTTCCTTCAGTACTTTGTCGTGGTGGCCCATCATGCAGAGGGCTTCCAGTTCGTAGAAGCGCATATAGGGGGTGGTGATGGGCTCGATGTCGGGGTTCAGCATGACGCTTTGCATGATCTCCTTGCGCTCCTCCTCGTATGACAGGCCATAGAGGATGGCAAACATATTGGGGAACTTGGTGATGTGCCTGTTCATCACGCCATCTTCGATGGCATGGAAATAGGCTTTCTGCTCGTAGCTCCAGAAGGTCTGCTTGATTTTGTTGCGCAGTTCCTCTGACTTGACGCGGTAGTCGGTCTTGATGTGTAGCACCTTGGCACAGAGTGCCATCGTCTCCATAGCCTTGCAGAACAGGATCTGCTCAAAGCAGAGCACGCCGCGCTTATGCATGGGGAAGTCCACCCAATCGACGAATATCCAGTCGTCGGGCTTTCCCTCAGCCATTCCTTGTTCGTTGAGACGCCCTTCGACATAATCCATCAGTGTCACCATGCGCGGCCACATCTCGCGGACGAAAGCTTCGTCGCCGGTATAAAGGTAGTAGTCGAGAATGGACTTGAACCAGTAGAAGGTATAGTCCATGATGGTGTTGACGTGAGCCGTGACGGGGTCTTTGCCGCGCAGTTGGCGGATGGTACGCTTCACACAGTCAGCATCGAAGCGCAAGTAGTAGTTCATCAGGTACGACTGGATGGCATCGCCCGACCATGTCCAGCGGTCACGCTTGATGCCGTCCATAAAGAACTCGCGGGTTGTCAGGTCCATCGTGTAGGCGGCAACGTCCCAGATGCGGTTCAGCTCGTCGTCGGAACAGCGAAAGGTGCCGGAATGGTCGAGGTCGTGAGGGGCGTACTCATAGTCCATCAGCACCTCGTCGTAGGTGGTGCCTGGTTCTGCCTCGATGTAGACGTAGCGGAAGGCTTTGGAAGTTGCCGAGGCTGAGCCTCGGCCTACGGAACATACGGGACAGGAGAGGACGTCGAGGGTCTCGCAGTGGTCTTTGTCGAGGGCTTCTTCGCGGCTTTCACCGTAATAGACGTGGATGGTGCCCTGCAGGTTTTTGACCTTCAGGTAGCCGAAGGTTTCGCGGCCGAAGTCGTAGAGGGAGCTGTTTGTTGAGATGGTGTCGCAACATACAGGACGTTGCTCCTCGCGCTCCAAATGGTAGGTGGAGGGTGGGGTGTCCGGACTGTCGAAGTGCCACGAGCCTACAGGTACATAGATGCCTGAGCCGTGGGGGACGCCGTTCTCGTCAATCCATAGTTTATCCTCGTAGGTGGCCTGCCACATAGCGTCGGTATGGATAGTCTTCCCTTGGATGAAGATGGTAGGCGGGGTGGCTTGGTTCCACACCTTCAGGCTGAGCTTGTGAGTGCCTTGGGGGATGCTCTGGCGAGAGGAAGGATACTGCAACTTCCCGTCTATGGAGAAGTTGTACTGCCCTTCGGCAAAGATGGCTATTTCTTCTTCCTCGCTTGTCTCAACGGTCTTGGTGAATTCCACCGTCACGTAGTGCGAATCCTGTTTCCAGAATGGTGGAAACATGGCGCCACGCTCCGTGCGACGGTTGTTGAAATTGTTGCCTAACCAAACTTCAAAGTCGCCGGGATACCATATCCAGGTGGGCTTTGAAACAAAGTATAATTCATCATTCATAGTTCGTAATTCATAGTTCATTGTTCCCGTTGACGTTCTCACACCTAAAGGTATGAGCGAGCGAAGCTCGTTGCCCGTTCCCGTTTTTAACGCCTGCTTTTTGTTTGATGTTGTCGCTGACCTGAGGACCGTTGTTTTCCCAAACGTTGCCGGGACCATTGGCATTTTTCAGGAACTTTTCTTCGGGTGTCCAGTTGTCGCGGATGGTGATGTTGCTGCTACCCTCGTCAGTGTAGAGGTAGAACCAGTGGTTAGGGTCGTGGACGTAGGAGGGCTTGGCAATGTCGCGTACCACATTCTCGCTGATGACGGTGCCGGGCTGGTTGCCGAGGGTATAGATGCCGGCACAATCGTACATGTGCTGAGCATAATTGTAGATAAGGTTCTCACGCACCTTGTTATCTTTCATCACAACCAGGTCGCGGTTCCAGCCCCAGCCTAAAGAGATGCCCGTGTATGACACATCGTGGATGGTGTTGTGCTCGATGTTGATGCCACTGACGTAACCAGCGCAGATGGCCACACAGCCCCAGTCTTCATTGGTGACGTCGTAGAAGTGGCAATTCTCGACAGTCTGGTTGGTGCATACCTCACGGAAGTCAGTCGGCTGGTAGGGTAGGTGGGTTTCGAGTCCTTCGGGCGAGAACGAACCGCAGACATAGCCGTTCATGGCAATGTCTGTGAATGTGCAGTTGCTCACGCTGCCGCCTTTGCAGAAAGTGATATAGTCGAGACCGGAGCCTCCCAAATGCTCGAACAGGCAACCTTCATAGTTGCAGTTCTCCGTATAGCGCATTTCGACGGCAGCATCAGCACGTCCCAGCCAGCCTTGGTTGTCCAATTTGTGGTTGTTGGGGCGGTCTATCTGTGGGCGTAGTTTATAGGCTTCGACGAGATACATGCCTGCCTGCAGGGGTACGTGCCCCTGCTCCGAGGGGCGCATCCATGTGGTATGGCTGAAGGTGACGCCCTTGACGGTGATGTTCCTGACAGGGCGTTCCGCCGTACCGATGACCTCTACAAGCGTTTCCAGCACAGGAACAACGGCTTCCTTAATGGTTTCGCCTTTTTGAGGCATATAGTAGAGTTTGTGTTCGTGGATGTCATGGTACCACTCACCTGGTTCATCCAATAGTTCCTTGGCATTCGTCAGGTAGAAGGGGGAGGGATGATGCGTGTCGGGCGTCATGGGCGACGGCCATGGGTGTTCAAACTGGATTTTATCTTCAGGGTTGTGGAAACGTATGGCAGCGGAGTCGCCTTGTATCTCTATGCTCTTGATGCGCAGGTTAGAGGTACACCACATCTCATGCAAAATCATTTCGACAGATTGGGAATTAAGAACTGAGAATCGAGCATTGGCGACCGCCTTTTTCGGTATCCATAGCACATGGTTCTTCTTATCGTATGTCAGGATGCGGTGCATTTGTTCAAAGTCGCTGACATCGCGGGCTCTTGTGGTTTTTTGCCCATTGATCCAGAGTTGACGGAAGTCCACAGGACGACCGTTGAAACAGGGAACATCGGCCACCAACAGTCTGCCTTGGCGCTTCCAGTTTCCAATGACCATACCGCCGCTGATAACGGCCTCCTTTCCCTCAATGGTCAGTCCGCTGTCCTCAGGGCGCAGCCTTAGAGGCTCGTAGAGATAATAAGTCCCTGCTGCGAGGTGGATGGTCACCTCGTCAGCCTGTCCCAGTCGCCTCATCTCCCGCGCTTTCCGCACGGCATCTGCCAGCGACGAGTCGGGTGTGATATGGATGTCGGCAGCATAGATGCTCGCACATAAGCAGCATAGCAGCGCGCAAATCAGTCTTTTATAATTCATAATGCATATATTATATACCTTATTTATATAAAGACGTGCGAACTGTTATTTTGTCATCTGATTATGTTCTTTGCTATAAGTTATGCCCGCTTTCTTTACGCTTCAATTTTTCTTGTGCTCTCTTTGATAATGAGTCGGGCATTGACAGTGACGTGCTCCACGCTGTCGTCGCCATTGATTTGCTTGAGCAGTAACTCGAACGTCTTGCAACCCATTTTCTTGAGGTTTTGTTTGACAAATGTCATGCGTGGAAAGGTCATTTCAGACACCCAGTCGCTCATGAAGCCTATTAGTGCAATATCATCGGGAATGCGAAGCCCCCGGCTCAAAATAGCTTGAAATGCTGAAATCGATAGCATGCCGTGGGCAACCAGAATGGCATCGGGTGGCTCTGGCAGGCTTAGCAGTTCCATCGTGTCTGACAGACCGGAATTGAAACTGATTTGATTGCATTTCACCATGTCTTTCTGAATAGTCATCCCCCGTTCCCGCAAGGCTTCCAAATACCCATGCTTTCGGTCGGCGGTCTGCTTCATCTGGTTTGGTCCGCCTATGAAAGCTATCTTTTTGGCACCGCTGTCAATGAGGTGCAGTGTGGCCTGTCGTGCAGATTCAACATCGTTAGCCCCCACAGTAGAACAGTCCATATCTGCAGTTCTATCAAACAACACAAAGGGAATGTGTTTTTCTTTGAGTCGCTTCAAGTAGTCATCTGCTGTAGAATCTCCTGACGGACTCTCTTGTGAGAGGCAGAGTACAATGCCCTCAACATGCATATTCAGCAGATGTTCTATGCAGTCTTCCTCATTTTGGTATTTGTCGCCTGAATCGGTTATGATACACATATATCCGTTTTTTCGGGCTTCTGCCTCTATCCATTTGACTATATGTGCATAATGGGTGAATGACATGTCCGGCACTACAATACCAATCGTATGGGTCGTATTATAACGGAGACTCATGGCAAAGGGATTGGGACGGTATCCATGTGCCTCTGCAATTTCGACGATTTTCTTCTGAAGGTCAGCGCCGACACCGGCAATACCTTTCAGTGCCCTGGATACGGTTGATACATTGATACCCAGCATTCGGGCGATGTCGCGCTGTGAAATACTCTTCTTCATACGATGCTTTCAATAAATTTCTACAAAATTGACGAATTTCTTTTACATATATAACGCATCATATTCAAATGTTATACGCAACGCGTTGCGTAACCTATAAAAAGGACCCCGTCGGATTTCCCAATCCGGCGGGGTCGTCATGAATATAGGATGTTTTTATGTTGTTCTTGTGTTGTTTTCAATGCAAAGATATGCAGAACAGGTAGATATTAAACAATCTTTAATAGAAAAAATAAACGCAACGCGTTGCATTTTGGGTCAGGTTGTTAACGTTACATAAAACGTCATTTTTACGTTATACTTTTTGACCTTTTTTGCGTCTTTAATTTAACTAACGTTTATGCATCATTACAAAACGTCACTATGCGCTATTTTACAGTCATGCTCCTGCTGCTGGCCGTCACCCCCGTGTCAGCACAGAATCTGAAACTCAACGACCTCGGCTATTTCGAGCGTCGGGCAATCAACGTGCTGGTTTTCAGCAACAGTTTTAACGGAGGTTTCAACGACGAGAAGAATTCCGGCATTGAAATCATTCATCACGGCGTGCGTACCGTACAGGGTGGTGCCGTCCGACTGAACAACACCCCGGAACAATGGGACCTGGTACCTATGATGACCAACCGCGAGGTGGACAGGGAGCATGGCAGCATCGCGGTGACGATGCGTTACGACGACTACGACTTTGAAAGCCGTGTCGTGGTGACGGCGAAAGGTAAGGCCGTGGAGATTGCCGTCTGGTTAGACAAGCCTGTACCTGAAAAGTTGTCTGGCGATGCGGGATTCAACCTGGAGTTCCTGCCGTCGCGGTATTGGCTGAAGACATTCCTGATGGATGGTCGTCTGAACCGTTTCCCGCGCTATGCCACCAGTCAGACTATCACTCGTCCGAATAGTGAGAAACCCCGTCAGTTCAAGGGTTTCAAAACCTACGATGACCGCGGTACCGGGCGTTTCGTTGACCCGTTACCGTTGGAAACCGGTCACCGCATCGTTATGGCTACTGACGATCCTGAACGTATGATTACCATTAGTAGCGACGATGCAGAACTGAAACTCTACGACGGCCGTATGCTGGCGCAGAACGGCTGGTTCGTACTGCGTAGTGTGCTGCCGAAGGGAAAGACCGGTAAGGTCGTCACTTGGACGGTGGAACCCCACGCCATTGAGAACTGGGTGCGTGAACCTAATATCGGTTTCTCGCAGGTAGGCTATGTCCCCGACCAGCCGAAGGTGGCCGTCATCGAACTCGACAAGAACGACACGCCACAGGCTACAGCCGCCCTGATGCGCATCAATGCCGACGGCAACAGGGAAGAGGTCTATCGTGGAGCCATACAGTCATGGGGACCTTATTTCAAGTATAACTATGTCAAGTTCGACTTCTCGGCAGTGAAGCAGCCTGGTGTGTATTATATCCAGTATGGTACTACGAAGACCAACGATTTCCTCATTGACGAGCATGTCTATGACAAGATTACCGATGCCACGACGGATGTGTGGGTTCCTATCCACATGAACCACATGTACGTCAACGAGGGCTACCGCACCTGGCATGGCGAGCCTTTCAAGGAGGGCTATCTGCAGGCACCCGAGAGCAATCACTTTGACCTGCATAGCCAAGGAGCTACGACAGATACGAAATACAAACCCTATGAGTTGATTCCGGGGCTGAACGTCGGTGGTTTCTTCGATGCCGGAGACTTTGACATTGAGACCGGTTCGAATATCAATGTCGTGCAAAACTTCATCCGTGCTTGGGAATTGTTCAAGCCACAACGTGACGAGACCTTTGTCAGTCAGCAGCAGCGCTATGTCGACCTTCACCGTCCTGACGGCGTACCTGACATCCTGCAGTTTATTGAACACGGCACGCTGAATCTGGTCGCCCAGGCCGAACAGATAGGCCACATGGCGCAAACGCTTTCCAACTCCGTCCTCGACAACTATCACCATCTCGGTGATGCCGCCAGTATTACCGATGGTCTGCATTACGACCCGTCACTGAAACCCTATGAGGTCAGTGCCGATGGCAAGCGCAGCGGTACGCCTGACGATATGTGGGCTTTCACCACGCGCAGTCCGCAGCTGGATCTTCGTGCCGCCACTATGTTTGCTGCAGCCAGTCATGCTTTGAAAGGCTATAACGATGACCTTGCAGCCCGCGCACTCACTCAGTCGAAGCGGCTCATGCAGGAGGCTACGGAAATCATCGCCCAGCGCTCGGCAGCCAGAAACCGCCAGATGGAGGAAGATTTCAACTGGCTTGATGGGATGGAGGGAAACAACGCCGTCGGTAAGCCCGACAAGAAACGCCAGAAGCTGATGGAACGTAGCCGCAAGAACCGTGCGTTGCTCGGCGATATGGCCACCAACTTGCAACTGTTTGGCGCTACAAAGGAAAAGCAATACCTCGACCATTTCAGTCAGCAGATATGGGATGCCCTGGAACTGAACCTTGAACGGAATATGCAGACGGCTCTTGATGCTATTCCCTATATGGATGATGCCTACAAGCAGAAGTTGCGCCCGTATGTGGAGAAATACAACGCATATATCAAAGACTTTGACCGCCAGAATCCCTACGGTGTACCCATCGGCCTGGGTAACTGGGCAGGTGTGAATATGGTGTTGAACTTCGGCATCACTGTCAACTACGCCCATATTTACTTCCCCGACATTGTCAGCAAGGACGAGGTCTACCGCGTCAGCAACTGGCTCTATGGCTGTCATCCGTACCATAACTACTCGTTCGTGGCTGTTGTGGGAGCCACACGTCCGAAGCAAGTATTCTATGGCAACAATCGTGCCGACTTCTCGGCCATCCCCGGCAACGTGGCTCCCGGTCTGCTTTTCCGCAAACCCGACCACTTTGAAAACTTCGATGACTGGCCCTTCCTTTGGGGACAGAACGAAGGTACTATTGCCGGCAATACCCAGTATATTATCTTCGGCTCCGCCTTTAAGGCTGTGAATCAGCGAGAGTAGCATCAAGCTTGCTTGAATGCTACCGAGCGTGAACAGGCTCGACTGGTGGGTCAGGGCTGTAAACAAGTAACCTAACAATAAACAAAGATGACTATTAAATTACTATCATTGGGCATGATGCTGACGGTGGCGACCACAGGCTTGGCACAAAGTGGTGTGCAGATTCGCCGCAACCAAGTGGGTTGCTATCCGCAGCAGGAGAAAGTGGTTGTCGTCGAGGGTAAAAACCCTGGCGGCAAAGTTCGTGTGACAACACCCGCCGGAAAGGTGCTGAAGGCAAAGACCGTGCGCAAGGCCGTGTCGCCATTGTCGAAGAAGACGCGTTATGTGGTTAACCTCGGTGAACTCCAGACACCTGGCGACTACCGTGTCAGCGTGGGCAGCGACAACTGTGTGTTACATGTCAGCGAACAGCCTTACCACGACATTGCTACAGCCTCGTTGCGTCTGTTCTATTTGATACGTTCCGGCGTGGCCATTGATGATGCTGTGTATGGTCGTCCGTTGGGACATCCCGACACGCACGTCCTCGTCCACAATTCCGCAGCCTCGAAGCTGCGCCCGGCAGGAACGGTGATCAGCTCGCCCTATGGTTGGTATGATGCCGGTGACTATAATAAATATGTTGTGAACTCGGCCTTCAGCATTGGTCTGATGTTTGCTGCCTACGAGCAACTCTCTGCATATTTCGCACAGTTGGATACCCACATTCCTGAGAGTGGCAACGCCACGCCCGACTTCCTTGACGAGATGATGTTTAACCTACAGTGGTTCTTCACCATGCAAGACCCGGAGGACGGTGGCGTATACCATAAGCTGACGACGCCGAACTTCGAGGGTTTCGTCATGCCGAAAGACTGCCATCAGCCCCGTTATGTGGTAGCTAAAACCGTTACTGCCACGCTTGACTTTGCCGCAGTGATGGCCGATGCCGCCCGTCTCTTTGAACCTTTCCAAAAAGACTATCCCGGTTTCTCAGCTCAGGCTGCCGCCGTGGCTGAACGGGCTTACCAGTGGGCAAAGGCACATCCCACAGCATTCTACCACCAACATCTGTTGAAGGATCCTGCCGTAACTACCGGTGGCTATGGTGATAACAGTGCCAGCGACGAGTTCTTCTGGGCAGCTTCGGCACTCTACCGTTTGACGGGCAAACAGACCTATCTCGACGATGCTCGTCAGTATCAACCTAAGCAGTTTACAACGCCGTCGTGGGGTAATGTGGCTTCGTTAGGTGCCTTCGAGTGGTTGGCAGTTAAAGGCTCACCCTTTTATGAGACGATGTTGCGGCAGTTGACGGCTTACTGCGATACAGCCATACAAGGTGTCGAGCAATCATCGTTCCAATCGCCATACGGCAATAAAGCCACCGATTTCGGATGGGGATGTCTGGCAGAGTATTGTTGCTGTCAGGCCATGGCTCTGCTTTATGCTGACAAAATGACGGGAACAGAAAAGTATCGTCGCTATGCTTTGCAGAATGCTGACTATCTGTTAGGTCGCAATGCCACAGGTTATTGCTTTGTGACAGGTTTCGGTGATAAGTCACCCATGCATCCGCATCACCGTCCGTCAGTAGCCGACGGTATCGAGGCGCCTTTCCCCGGCATGCTTGTCGGTGGACCGAATCCCGGCCAGCAGGATAAGTCAGGTCTGCATAACGCCGCCTATCCGTCTGATATTCCCGATGAGTCGTACATTGACGATGACGAGTCATATGCTTCCAACGAGATTGCCATTAACTGGAATGCATCGCTTGTAGCCTTCCTTTGCTGGCTGGATGCATTGGCAGCTCATTAAGAATGATGCATGATGAATTCAGAATTACAAATTATGAAAGTAGGTATCATTGGAACAGGATGGATAGCCGAGAAGGCTGCCATCACATTGAACGGATTGCAGGAGTGCGAGGCATACGCTGTCGGTTCGCGCTCGATAGAGACGGCGCAGGCTTTTGCCGCCAAGTGGAATATCCCCAAGGCATACGGCTCGTACAAGGAACTGTTGGATGACCCAGACGTCGACCTCGTATATGTAGGAACACCGCATTCGCATCATTACGATGTGACGCGTGACGCGCTGTTGGCAGGGAAGCCTTGTCTCGTCGAAAAGGCATTTATGGCAAATGCGCGACAGGCGGAAGAGATTATCAATCTGGCGCACGAGCGGAAAGTGTTCCTCGCTGAGGCTATCTGGACGCGATACCAGCCTGCTGTGGGCATCGTGCGCAGTATCATTGACAGTGGACGGATTGGTCAGCCGCGTCTGATAACGGCTACGTTAGGCTATTCGATGGGTAACAAGTTGCGCATCATGCGTCCGGAACTCTGTGGCGGCGCGTTGCTTGATTTGGGCGTCTATGTCATCAACTTTGTGCGGATGTTTACTAATGCTGCCATCAAGCAGATTGACGGCCACTGTGTGAAGAGTGACACTGGTATGGACCTGACCAATGCCATCACCATCATCCTTGAGGATGGCATCCTGGCCAATGTGCAGTCGTCGGCTTCCTGCGTGGGAGACAACATCGGTGTAATAGCCGGTACAGAGGGAAACATCATCATCGACAACGTCAACAACCCGCAGCAGATTACAGTCAATGGTCCTGACCGTACGTACGTTGAGACCATTCGTGTGCCGCAGCAAATCACAGGCTATGAATATGAGTTTCTGGCCTGTCGTCAGGCTCTGCTGGACGGGCGGCTGGAACCCCTTGAGATGCCGCATGCCGAGGTGCTGTATGTGATGCAACTGATGGACGGTCTCCGTCAGAAATGGGACGTGCGCTACCCGATGGACGAGTGATTATTTAAGAATTTTAAATTAGAAATATGAAAGACTTCAATTATTACGCACCGACGGAAGTGGTGTTCGGTGAACAGAGTGAGGAGCAGGTGGCTGCTCTGGTTAAGAAGTATGGCGGCACGAAGGTGCTGGTACATTATGGCGGTCAGAGTGCTGTGCGCTCAGGATTGCTCGACAAGGTCTGTGGACTGCTCCGCGAGGGTGGGGTGGCTTATGTTACCTTGGGCGGTGTGGTGCCTAACCCCAGACTCTCATTGGCGCAGAAAGGCATTGAACTGTGCCGTCAGGAGGGTGTTGACTTCGTTCTTGCTGTGGGCGGTGGCAGCGTCATCGACTCGGCGAAGTGTATTGCATACGGTGTTTGCTTCGAGGGCGATGTATGGGACATCTATCTCGGCAAGGCCGAACCCGTGACGATGCTGCCCGTAGCCTCGGTGCTGACCATTCCTGCAGCTGGTAGCGAGATGAGCGAGGCCAGCGTTATTACCAACGAGGACGGCGATGTGAAGCTCGGTTATAGCAATAACATGTCGCGTCCGAAGTTTGCTATTATGAACCCGTGTCGTACCTTTACGTTGCCGCCGTACCAGACGGCTGCCGGCGTAACGGACATGATGATGCATACCATGGAGCGCTATTTTACCAAGGACGACGATATGGATTTGACCACCGACCTTGCAGAAACGGTGCTGCGCCGGATGAAGACTGCCGTGTTCGATGTGCTCAAGAATCCCGAGAACTACCGCCAGCGTGCCCAGATTATGTGGGGTGGCAGTGTGGCTCACTGGGGACTGACAGGTTGTGGCGTTCAGGACGACTGGGCTACACACCAGCTGGAGCATGAGCTCAGCGGCATGTTCGACGTCACCCATGGTGCCGGTCTTGCCGCTATCTGGCCGAGTTGGGCACGCTACGTGATGCATGAGAACCTGAGCCGTTTCGTACGCTTTGCCGTCAATGTGATGGATGTACCCAACGACTTCACCGATGCTGAGGGTACCGCCCTCAAGGGTATTGAGGCCATGGAGCGCTTCTACCATGCCATCGGCATGCCCGTGAACATCAAGGAACTGATAGGCCGCGACATCACCGACGAGGAAATCAAGGAGATGACGCGCAAGTGCAGCCGTGACTACACCGCTACCTGTGGTGCCTTAAAAGTACTGAAAGCCGAGGACATGGAAGCCATCTACCGCATGGCAAGGTAATAGCGTAACCGACATTTAAAAAAGCCTCCCCGACCGGGAGGCTTTTTTGATGTCATCGTGCTAAAGGTAGCCAGAGGCTCATGTCGTCGATGCCGCGGTTGTCCCAGGCGTAGTAGGGGATGAGCCGGATGTGTACGGTCTGCTTCGGGGTGGGGCGCAGTTCGCGGTAGAGTTCATCCTTGCGCCAGATGCCTTGACTCGTGAGCAGAGCATCACCTTCGAGGACGGTCATCTCATGGCCGCTGATGGTCATCGTCTTCTCTGTCAGCTGGATGTCTGTGGGGATGGCAATGTCGTTGATGCGTACTACCTGACCGTCTGAGGTCTTGCCAATGTCTTGTCCTTCCAAACAGTAGACGAGGGGACCGCGCATGACGGCGACGTGATTCTTGGACTCTTCAACCAGCGGGTTGGACTCGATGAGCCGGGGGCGCATGTCGAGGCTCAACTCCACGGTGTCGCCCTTCTTCCACTTGCGGGGCTGGCGCAGGTCCTCGGCGAGGATGGGCTCACCGTTCAACTTCAGCGTCATGTCGGTGCTCCATCCTGGGATGTGCATACGGATACTGGCCAGGTGTTTAGCTTTCTTGATGGTCAGCGTGATATGGCCCTCCCATGGGTAGTTGGTGGTCTGTTCTACCTCCAGGTCTTTGGTCTTCAATGAATTTTGTCCGTAGAGGTTCACCCAAAGGGTGTCCTTGTTGATGGTGTAGGCATACTCCTGAGCCTGACAGAGAGTGCGCAGCGTATTCGGCGGACAGCAGAAGCACGAGATGTAGTGCTGGCGGTGCTTGGGCCAGCGCATAACGTAGGGGAACTCCTTGGTGCGACGCAGCGCTTCGGTGTAGAAGAAGTCACGCCCGTCGAGGGAGATGCCGCTGAGGATACCGTTGTACAGCTCGTTCTCAATGATGTCGATATACTGCGGGTCGACGGTCGTCTGGAACATGCGCCATGAGAAGAGCAGCATACCTATTTGGGCACATATCTCGTTGTGGGCTGTCTCCTGCGGCAGCTGGAACTGTCGGCCGTAGGCCTGATGAATCTGCTGGATGCTGGGCTGGTCGTATGTCGTGCCGTCGGGCGAGACGCCGTCGTAGAGGGCTCCGCAACCGCCCATGATGTACAGCTTGTGGTTGACGATGTCGTTCCAGATGGCCGTAAGATTCTTCATAAGCTGTTCTTCGCCAGTCTCGGCATAGAGGTCGGCGACACCGGCATAGAGGTAGTTGGCACGCACGGCATGGCCCATAGCCTCGTACTGGTCGCGGAACTTGTGGCGATCCTGGTTGTGGTCTTCACCGTTCTGCACGCTGTCTCGGATGGCAATGAGTCCCTTGGCCAGTGTCAGATAGCGCTCATCGCCCGTTTCGCGGTACATCTCGGCGGCTCCCATATAGTGACTGGGACAAATAGCATTGCGCGAGAGTTCAGCAGCGTCGTTGGTCAGGAAGTTGTAGAGGAAGTCGGCGGCCTTCCGCCCGCACTCAAAAAGCGTGGTCTTGCCGGTGGCACGCTTGTGGATGATGCCTGCCGTCATGAGGTGACCGAGGTTATAGGTTTCGAAGTTCAGCCGCGAGGCAAAGGCATGCTTCTGGTCTTTTCCTATCTCTATGCCTGCCGCATTCTCTCCGGCGGCATGGCTGTCAATGCCTGCGTTGCGTTCTGCAATCACCACGGGGGTGTGGATGTAGCCGTCGTTGCGTTGTGCCAGACGCACTTGTTCAATGAACTGGTCCATCAGGGCGTCCACTTTCGGGTCTTTCGTGACGGCATACACCGAGGCACAGGCTTCGAGCCATTTGTACATGTCACCGTCGTGGAAGGGAGGTCCGTGGTGCTTACCCTCGACGGTGCCGGCAGCCACTTGGAAGTTACGGAAACCATGACTGCCATGTTTGCCCTCGGCGTCGAGCGTCTCCCAGGGCGTGTTCCACGTGTCCCACATATCCCAGATGCCTGTCGTGGCAAGCATGTTGAAACGGTCGCCCCAGAAGCCGCCCGTCCATTGGGTGGCCCCCATGGGCAGGTTCTGCATCTTGGCTTGCTTGCTGCGGCTCATGTCTGTGAGGCCTTGAGCGCTGACAGTTGTTGCTGTAGCACAGCAACAGACTAAACTTATTAAGAGGAGTTTCTTCATTGATGATGATGAGTTTTGTGATTATGCTTCTTTCTTGTTGATACGACGGGTCATACTAATGGCGCCCGTAGGACATACGATACGGCAGAGGTGGCAACCCACGCACTTGGTGCCTACGATGCGAGGCTGACGGGTGGCTGTGTCGAAGACAATGGCCTGATGACCACCATCGTTGCAAGATATTTCGCAACGGCCACAACCCACACATTGTTCTTGATTGATCTTGGGATAGACAATCGTGCCGCGATCGAGTTTGCTGGGCGTTACGAACATCTCTATTCTTTCGCCAACCAGTTCAGACACATGACTGACGCCTCGCTTGACCATGTAGCGCTGCAGACCCAGTATCAGGTCATCGATAATGCGATAGCCAAACTGCATGACAGCGGTACACACCTGGACATTGCTACAGCCCAGTTGGATGAACTCCAAAGCGTCGCGCCATGTCTCGATGCCGCCGATTCCGCTGAAGGAGATGTTTTTGAAAAATGGCTTTTGCGTCATTTCAAGAATGTGGCGCAAGGCAATGGGCTTGACGGCACGTCCGGAGTAGCCAGAGACGGTGCGATGACCAGACACGTCGGCCGACGGATGCATCGTGACAGACTTGATGGTGTTGATGGCAGAAATACCGTCAGCTCCACCTAAGTGTGCGGCAAGGGCACAACGATCCATACGGGTAATGTTGGGTGTCATCTTGGGGATGACGGGTATGTGGACGTGACTCTTAACAAAGGTTGTATAGTTGGCAATGAGTTCGGGATTCTGCCCCACGTCGCTACCCATACCAGTTAGACGCATCTGCGGACACGAGAAGTTGAGCTCAACAGCATCGACACCAGCCTTTTCTGCTCTCATTGCCAGCTCAATCCACTGTTCCTCGGTCTGTCCCATGATGCTGGCAATAACGACTTTCGTGGGATAGTCCTGCTTGAGGCGATGTAGAATGTCGAAGTCGAGATCTACAGGATTCTCGCTCAGTTGTTCCATGTTGCGGAAACCATAGAAATCGCCTAAGGTACCATTGCTATGAAGGGCATCGAAACGGGGAGAAACCTCCTTGATTTCCTGCAGGCAAATGGTTTTATAGAACACACCTGCCCAACCTGCCTCGAAAGCGCGTGCTACCATCTCGTAGTTGGTGCAGACGGCAGAGGAGGCGAGGAAGAAAGGATTCTCGCAATGGATGCCACAGAAGTCGATGTCCAAGTCAGGATAATTGTCGGAAGGAACGTCTTCGGGACTGATGGCGCGAATCAGCTCCTTGATGCGGATAGGCCAGTTATAGTGGATGCACGCTTGTTCGGCTGCTTTCAGGTCGGCATCGGTACAGTCGGCAACCCAGCGCAAGGCGGGCTTGTGGTTGTCGAAGCGGACGGCGCGGATGGCTCTCGCCGGGTCACCCGTCTTACATGCCTTGGTGCAGGGTGCATCTTGGCACAGGAGGCATCGACTGGCCTCTTCGTAGATATTGAATCGTCTCATATTTAGTTGATATTATTAGTTAAAGAATACATATAAGCTAATCATGACAATAGCCAATGCCGTCCATAAGCCGACAGCCAGCTTGGAGAATCCCTCGCGGATGGGGGCGGGAATCTCGTAGACGGTCTTGTCCTTGTCAGTAAGAGAGATAACAACCATCGCAACAGCCAGTATCACGAACAGTTCAAACGACAGCAGCATGAAATGCGGCCACGGGAACTGTAACCACTCAGGCGGCCACAGGTAGAGTATGCCGACAATCAGGCAGAACGCAGTGCCGATGGTCAGCGCGAAGTTGGCGGCACGGGTGGTGGCGCGTTTCCAGAAGATGCCTAAAACGAAGACGGCGGCCATGGGCGGAGCGATGAAACTGAGAACCGACTGGAAGACATTGAAGAGGTTGAGGTCTTTGATGCTATCAATGGCCACTGTCAGGACTATGGCAATGGCGGCACCGATGACGGTGACCAGTCGACCGACGTAGTTGATGCGGCGCTGTGAGGCATCAGGACGGAAGCGCTTGACGTAGATATCCATGGTGAAGACTGTCGAGAGGGCATTCAGGGCCGAGCCGATGGTGCTGACAAGACAGGCTGTCAGTACGGCAAACACCAGTCCCACCATGCCGACGGGGAACAAGTTCTCAACCATAGTCAGATAGGCTTCGTCGGGATTCTCCAGCGTGTCGCCGAAGAGGGCAAAGCAGATGACACCAGGCAGGATGTACAGCACAACGTCCAGAATCTTCAACCAGCCGGTGAAGTTGGTGCCGAGCTGTCCCTCGCGCAAGTCCTTGGCAGCTAAAACCGGCTGCACCATGCTCTGGTCCGTACACCAGAACCATACGCCCATTACCGGATAGCCCAGCAGGATGGGTAGCCATGGGAAAGCTTCGTCAGTGTTGGGCTTGAACATCACCCAATAGTCGGCAGGCACTTTGTCCACCAGCGCACTGACACCACCTATGCGGTCCAGTCCCACAATGACCAATATCAGTGACACGACGATGAGCAGTATCATCTGATAGACGTTGGTGTAGGCCACGGCTTTCAGTCCGCCCAGCATGGTGAAGAAGGCAGAGATGATGAGCAGCACCAAGGCCGACATCCACATGGGAATGTCGAAGACCTGACGGATGAGGATGCCGCCGGCGAAGAGCGTCAGTGCCAGCCACGATATGACGATGGTGACGATGGTGTACCAAGCCAGGATGTTGCGTGTAGACTGTCCGAAGCGCAGTCCCATAAACTCAGGCAACGTGTGAACCTTGGCTCCGAGGTAGCGGGGTGCAAAGACAAAAGCCAGCAGGGCAATAAACACAAAGGCGTACCAGGCGTAGTTGCCCGACACGATGCCCGTGGTGAA
>JAEEGJ010010253.1_pt1 | contig 24534 bp, 19 predicted proteins | sample 8958761 | NCBI WGS metagenome assembly JAEEGJ01 (sample SAMN16246546, study PRJNA631951) | gut metagenome | biome: gut microbiome; feature: rumen; material: RS-attached | host: Bos | place: Iran: Karaj | collected 2018-10 | reverse complement strand
ATATGCCTATGCGATTTCTGATCTATGCTGGGAATCTTTACGACAAGTTTGCAGCTACAAGCGTTTATTATAAGTATAGCAGTAGACTTCAGCCTTTACCCAAACCGGTATGTATCTGTTTTTATAACGGCAAGAGGGAACAGCCGGAAAAACAGGTACTAAAGCTGAGTGAAGCATATGGCGGTGACGGGGATATTGAAGTAAAGGTCACCATGTTAAATGTGAACTACGGAAAAAATAAGTTGTTGATGGATAAGTGCAAGCCGCTTATGGAGTATGCGTGGCTGGTTGATTCTGTAAGGAAAAAGCAGGACGAGAAGATGGATCTGGAGTCGGCAGTAGACTCGGCTATAGATGAGATGCCGGAATCATATGAGATTTATTCCTTCCTTGTAGGGAACAGAGCGGAGGTGAAAACTATGTTTCTAACCGAATTTGACGAAGAAAAAATGAAGAGACAGGAACGTGAAGAGGGCATTGAAGATATTTTACAATTTCTTATAAAGACAGGTAAAATATGCGAAAAAGATGCAGATGAGGCAAGGAATTCAGTCGGTGATAAACGTCAAAATACCGTAATTGTTTGAGAGTGCTTCCTTATTTTATAGGAGCAGAGTGAAAACGTAGACTATATTTTGCAGAGTACGGCGAAGAGAAAGTTAAGCAGGAGCGCAATAATGGGTTAATAGAAGGAGGTAGTGGCATGAAAAAGGGTTTACTGAAGACATTGTTTTTGACGTTTGTTGCACTTATTTTACTGGGAGCAAAGAAAGCGCAAGCCGGTCATGATCTGGGTACGTTATCTAAGGATAATCCTTGTATCTACATTAAGTTTACCCTGCAAAAAGGTGAAGAATTCTTTGGCGGATTTTTTAACGTTTCAGGTAATGCGACAGATGTAAAGCTTTCATTTGTTAATCTGAGTAAAGGTGATGTTTCTTTAAAAGCGATTTTTTCTGATATTTCCGATGAATGGACTGAATTGAAAAAGGTTACTTTTAAGAAGGGCAAGAAGAAAAGTACATTTTCACTTCCTGACCTGGAAGACGAAAAGCAGTTTTTTATAGAAATAAACAATCCGAAGTTTTATGATCAGGAAGAGATGACCATTGGACTTTGTATCTATAGTGAGGGATTTGGCGGAACAAAGCATGACTTTACAAAGATGTCCCTTTCTAAAGACGAAATCACATTGAAAGAAGGTAAGTCAGCCAAGTTAAAAGTAACTTTGGACAAATCTTTGAAGAAAGACGGTGTTATCTGGAGTACTTCGAATAAGAAAGTAGCTACGGTTGATAAAAAAGGTAAGATTACTGCAAAGGGTGCAGGAGATGCCATCATAACCTGCACATCAAAAAAGAATAAGAACATTTCTGAAAAATGTACTGTATGGGTTACTAAAGATATTGTACAATCCGGCAACATAGAGGACGTAACATTGACAGAAGAGCCGTATCAAATGGATACCGCATACAGATATTTGACTCTTGAAACCAATGGTTATTCCGGTGAACTGGTTCTGGAATTTAAGTGTGATGACGGAACGGATATACGTACAATTACGGTTGATAAGAATAAGACATACTATATTGAATACAAGTATAGTTTCATTGATCGTGATAATAACTGGCAAGATTATATCAGGGGAGGCTTATCTCTGTATACTAAGGTCGTATCAGTCGAGATTCAGGGTGGAGCATATTCCGCTTATTCCAAGCTGACCGGTAATACATTCAATATGGGAGAATTCACTATACACGAATAAAACTAAAGAATAAAAGGTTCATTCAATTAACATAATCATAGGTAAATTAAAGGAAGGTTCTGTGGCTTGCTCACAGAACCTTCTTAATTTTACAGTTTATATTACAGATTTAGCTTTTTCCAAAACATCTATTACCCTGTCGCACCATGCGTCGAACTCTGGATCTTCTTTCTGGCACTCTTCGGGATGAGACAGAACATAATCAAGTGCAATCTTGACGCCGGTATCAAATCTGACATTGGTCTGCATATCGGGAACGGCTCTTTTAAGCTTCGCATTGTCAAATACAACGGATACCGATTTATCACCGAGAAGAGAACCGGTGAAATCATATCCGTAACGGTCCCCACAGGCTCTTAAGAAATCGGTGGAAACATGATATGCATTAAGCTTTACTCCGAGGTTATCGGCGATCGTCTGATATATCTGATCCCATGTAAGTACTTCGTCGGATGTGATCTGGAAAGCTTCGCCTATGGCATGTCTGTTTCCCATAAGTCCTGTATATCCGATGGCGAAATCGCTGTTCCAGGTAAGAGTCCATAGGCTTGAGCCGTCACCCTGTATGATTACAGGCTTGCCTTCCTGCATTCTCTTTATTACCTGCCAGAATCCGTTCTTACCGTGTACGCCTAAGGGAACATTTCTCTCATCATAGGTGTGACTGGGACGGATTATTGTCACGGGGAAGTTCTCTTCCTTATATTTCTTCATCAGGAACTCCTCACAGGCTATCTTATTTCTGGAATACTCCCAGTAAGGATTTGCCAGAGTTGTTCCTTCTGTGATGATGTAACTTGACGCGGGCTTATGATAAGCCGATGCAGAGCTGGTATACATATATTGGCCGCATTTGCCTGCAAACAGTCTGTAATCACGCTCAACCTGTTCAACAGTAAAGCCGATGAATTCACATACGGTGTCAAAATACATGTCCCGGATTTTCTCAAGAACCACCGGTTCATCATTGATGTTGGCTGTGATCTGATGTACGCCTTCCGGCAGGACATGTGAACGGCTGCCCCTGTTCAGTACCCATACATCCCATTCAGACCCGGCTGCAAGCCTCTTTACGATCGCGGTGCTGATAGTTCCGGTGCCTCCGATAAATAATGCCTTTTTTTTCATGCTAATCTCCTCCTTGTCAGACCGGGTAAATGATCATATGTTTATCCCAGCCGGTATCACGATCCGGGAAGAGTATGTTCAAACCCGGATCACTGCGTAAACAACAACCTGATCTAATGATACTATAATTCCTTCGGACCATTTTGTATAACAGATGTAAAATGTAGTAAAAAATTTTCAAAAACCACTTGCATTTTTTATAAATATGTGGTAATATATCAAAAGATTTTCACAGACGGACAAATGTCCGCGTGAGAAAAACACATATAAGATAAAAGGAAGGTGGATGATTATGGCAAAATTAAAAGCAGCAATACTCGGAGCAACGGGTATGGTAGGACAGAGATTTATCCAGTTACTTGAAAACCACCCCTGGTTTGAAGTAGCGGTTGTTGCAGCAAGCCCGAGGAGTGCAGGTAAGACATATGAAGAGGCAGTAGGCGGAAGATGGAAGATGGATACTCCTATGCCTGAGGCAGTTAAGAGCATGATCGTTATGAATGTCAATGAGGTTGAGGAAGTAGCTAAGAAGGTTGACTTCTGTTTCAGCGCAGTTGATATGACAAAGGATGAGATTAGAGCTATCGAGGAGGCTTATGCAAAGGCTGAGGTACCTGTTGTTTCAAATAACAGCGCCCACCGCTGGACTCCCGATGTTCCCATGATCGTTCCGGAGCTTAACCCCGAGCATGTTGATGTCATTGAGTTCCAGAAGAAGAGACTCGGAACAAAGAAGGGCTTTGTGGCAGTTAAGCCCAACTGCTCGATCCAGAGTTATACGCCCGCATTGTTTGCACTTTCGGAGTTTGAACCCGAGACTGTAGTTGCTACGACATATCAGGCGATTTCCGGCGCAGGTAAGACCTTTAAGGACTGGCCCGAGATGATAGACAATGTTATCCCTTATATAGGCGGCGAGGAAGAAAAATCCGAGCAGGAGCCTTTAAGAATCTGGGGACATATTGAAAACGGCCAGATCGTTAAGGCTGAGCTTCCGGTGATCACAACGCAGTGCATCCGTGTTCCCGTAACAAACGGACATATGGCAGCAGTATTTGTAAACTTCAAGAAGAAGCCGACAAAAGAGCAGATACTTGAAAAGTGGGCAAGCTTTAAGGGCGTTCCGCAGGAGCTTGAGCTTCCTTCGGCACCCAAGCAGTTCATCCATTATTTCGAGGAGGACAATCGTCCCCAGACAAATCTTGACCGTGACTGTGAAGGCGGAATGGCAGTATGCATGGGCCGTTTAAGAGAGGATAAGGTTTACCAGTACAAGTTTGTAGGTCTGTCACACAATACTTTAAGAGGAGCAGCAGGCGGAGCAGTTCTTATGGCTGAGCTTCTTAAAGCAAAGGGATATATCTATTGATATTTAATTGATCAAACCAATAATAGGGCTGAGATTACGGAGTATATTCCGTAGTTTCAGCCCTAAAATTTTATACTGTTCAAATCCGATCAAATATGATATAATCCCATTATGCCGATGTTCCGGAAAAAATCCGGAGATAGAGACAGAAAGGAACGAAATGGATATAAACCCTTGGGCGGGAGCCCTGATAATCCTATTGATCATAATCTTTGACTTTTTTGTAGCACTTGCGAAGTCGGTTTTTGAACATTCCGGAGAAAACAGTCTGCGTGAGCTTGCTAATGAAACAAATATTGATGTCGAAAAAGCGGTTAAGTTTATTGATAAAAATGAACGGAATTTTTACAACGCATGCTGGCTGATAAGAGGCATTGCCTGGATAGTCATAGGCATGCTGTTTGTCGCAGGACCGTTAAGAGCCCTTTGCGGCAGCTCCGATATTGAGCTGGGAACGGCTGCGATCATTGCAGTGTCATCTATAGCGCTGATCTTCTTCATTATCCTTTTTACTTATATATTACCTGACAGGCTCGGCAACAGGAATACGGAGAACAAGTTCTTCAAGATGTTCGGGTTCATGAGGTTCATAACCTTTATATTCAGGCCTTTGAGCGCGTTGCTTGAGGGCGTCTGCGCCGTTATCCTTTTCCCATTTGGGATAAGGCTTAAGGATCTTGAGAAAAATGTAACTGAGGAAGAGATCATTTCCATAGTAAATGAGGGGCAGGAACAGGGTGTCATAGACGATGACGAAGCCGAGATGATCTCCAATATCATATCCTTCGATGAAAAGCAGACGAAGGATATCATGACTCACAGGACTAAAATCGTAGCAGTTGACAGTGAGATGAGCATAGAGGACGCCATGAGCTTTATGGCGGGAGAGGCGTTTTCAAGATACCCGCTCTATGTTGATGATATTGACAATATTATCGGCGTCCTGCACTTAAAGGATGTGGCAAAGTGCTATGCATCGGGTGATTATAAGGGGAAAAAGCTGAAAAGCCTTGCGAGAAAGCCGTTTTTCGTACCGGATACAATGACTATCGATGAACTTTTTAACCAGATGCAGGTCAAGAAGAACCATATGGCGATAGTTATCGATGAGTACGGTCAGACTGCCGGCATTGTGGCTATGGAGGATATATTGGAGGAAATCGTCGGAGATATTGAAGATGAGTTTGACAATGAGGAGCAGATGATCATCAAGGCAAAGGACGGTTCGTTCATCCTGCGAGGCGAAGCGGACCTAAAGGAGGTTGCCGAGGAGACCGGTATCGAGATCTCTGAGCAGGACATGGAAAGCTTTGATACGATAAACGGGCTTCTGATAAGTATACTCGGCAGGATACCTTCGGACGGTGAGCGCGAGAACGTGGCATACGGAAAGTATACCGTGAGCATTCTTGAAGTTAAGAATAAGATGATACGTAAGTGCAGGGTATGGAGCAAGGCGTAAGACTTCGAAAGTTGTTTTGCACAAACTGCAACGGGAGGCACGGAAGTTGAAAATAACGGTTTTATGTGTAGGTAAGGTAAGGGAAAAGTTCTATTCGGATGCGATAGCCGAGTACATGAAAAGACTTGGCAGGTACTGTACTCCCGAAATAATCGAAGTCCAGGATGAGAAAACTCCCGACGGAGCGGCTGAAGCCATAAACAGGCAGATAAAGGAGAAGGAAGGAGAAAGGCTTCTTTCAAAGATAAAGGACGGGGCATATGTTATCGCCCTTGCAATCAAAGGAAAAAAGTTTTCTTCGGAAGAACTGGCAAAAAAGGTTGAGCAGATCGGGGTGGACGGTTTCGGGCACATCATGCTTATAATCGGAGGATCGTTGGGGCTTTCGGATGCCGTGCTCAAAAGAAGCGACTTTCAGCTGAGCTTTTCCGACATGACCTTCCCGCACCAGCTGATGAGAGTTATGCTTTTGGAACAGATATACCGTTCTTACAGGATAATCAGTGGTGAACCGTACCATAAGTAGGAAATCAATAGAAGGAATGGTTGGTGTGTGAATCCGGGCTGCACATTAATTCTGTGCTTCGGAAAGACATGGGTAAGGTTCTTTGTTTGTCAGACAATTTAGTCGGAAGAAAGGATAAAGAAAATGTACACAATAATATTTGACATGGACGGCGTCCTGTTCGATTCTGAAAATGTGGACAGGAAGGCGTGGTTTGATCTGGCTGAAAAATATAACGTTAAGAATATACAGCAGGCATTTGAGGAGTGTATCGGGACGCCGGATAAAAATATCATTTCCGTTCTGGACAGATATTTAAAGGAAAGCGGAGTGGATATGAGCGGGGAGGAGTTCAGGAACAAGACGCTCGAAGTATTTGACGAATACGTCGGGGAGTTCGGGATGCCGCTTAAGTACTATACTTCCGAGTGTCTGGCAGAGTTAAAGAAAAAGGGCTACAGAGTAGGACTTGCGTCTTCTACACCGATAGAAAGAGTGAGACCGCAGCTTACCGAAACGGGACTGATAGATTATTTTGATGATATAGTAGGCGGGGGCATGTTTGTTCACGGGAAGCCCGACCCGGAGATATTCCTTATGAGTTGCGAAAGGCTTGGAGGAAAGCCTGAAAAAAGCATTGTCATAGAGGATTCTTTTAACGGGATAAGGGCGGCGTATGCAGCAGGAATGAGACCGATCATGGTTCCGGATATCCTTCAGCCCGATGATGAGATAAGGCAGAAGGCATGGAAAATATTGCCGGACTTAAAGGCTGTTACAGAATTGCTTACGGGTGATTTTTGTACAGAAAATTCCATTGAATAATCATAAAAAACAAAGTATAATAATATTGTATGGTATAGAGAAAGTTTTGGTATTTATTCCTAATATGGGAAGAAAAAAATTCATATGAGATCAGGAGGGTTTACATGAAAGAATGGAGTGGTTACAAGAAGGGCGTAAATATCGGCGGCTGGCTGTCTCAGTGCAAGCATACTTATGAGCACTATGATTCATTTGTTTCTGAGGATGATTTTAAAATCATTTCAGAGTGGGGGCTCGATCATGTAAGGATCCCGGTGGATTATAACCTGATCGAGGATGAGGCAGGCAATTATATCGATAAGGGTTTTACATATATTGATAAGGCTATTGAGTGGTGCGGGAAGCATAATCTCAATATGATACTCGATCTGCATATGACCTTCGGATTCTGTTTTGACAGCCATTACGGCCAGACCGGATTTTTTGAGAATGAGGATTATCAGGAACGCTTTATAAAGCTTTGGGAAAATTTTGCAACACGTTACGGAAATATCGGGGAAAGAGTTGCTTTCGAGCTTTTAAATGAGGTAACGGATCAGTCTTACAGTAAGACATGGAATGCGATCGCGAAGAGATGTATTGAGAGGATAAGGAAGATAGCTCCTTCCGTAAAAATCCTTGTAGGTTCATACTGGAATAACCATGTATCTTCGGTAAAGGATTTGGATTCTCCCTATGATGAGAACATTGTTTACAATTTCCACTGCTATGAACCTCTGATCTTTACTCATCAGGGAGCCGGCTGGATTGATGTTATGCCGAGAGATTTCAGGATGCCGTTTAAGGTTTCCTATAAGGAGTACAAAGCATTATGCCATCCGATAAGCACTACATGGGAAAAGGATTTCTTTGTTCCGGCGGGCGCTGCTTCTGAGGATGAAGTGATAGACAGCAAATATTTTGAGGAACAGTTCAAGCAGGCAATAGATAAGGCTGAGAAAGAGAATACGTATCTCTACTGCGGAGAATACGGCGTGATCGAGTTTGTCTCACCTGAAGATACAATTGAGTGGTATAAGACCATAAATGAAGTATTTACGAAGTATAACATAGGACGTGCCGCATGGTCATACAAGCGCATGGATTTCGGGCTGTCGGATGCAAGGCTTGACGCAGCAAGAAAGGAACTTCTTAAATATCTGTGATAGAGCATCGGTTTGTTACCGAGGAAACGCTGAAGGCGTTTTCAAGGTGATAATGATAAAAAACGAAAAAATAAGGATATCAGATGAATTCTGCCGGCAGGAAAACGGCTTAAGAAAATCTGATATCCTTTTTTGTGCGATAAGCGAATGCCCTCAGTGCAAGCGAAGTGGCCAATCGCATCGAGTAGGAGTCAGCCTCGATTCTTAGCATAATCTATGAGTTAACTTGACAGAATTACCTTTTACCGTCACATCACCTATGGCTCCGGATATTACAGGCATCTGGGGAGGCAGATGGCCTATATCCAGATCGAGGACAATAGGAATGTTAAGGTCCTTTAAGGAATCAACATAGGCCTTTAGACAATTGGTTCCCATAATCTCATCCTTATAGTGGAGCGACCTTCCTATAAGAAATCCCTTTGCTGTATCGAACCAGCCGGCGTTCCTTAACTGCCATAAGCCGCGTATGATTGAAAGAGGGCTTAGGTCGCAGGACTCCAGGAACCAGATGATACCGTCTTTTTTATACTTTTCGTTAAATTCTTTTACTTTGTCGAAACGAGTTCCGCAGAGACAGACGAGCAGATCGAGACATCCTCCGAGCAGTCTTCCGGAGAAGGAAAGCTCTATATCGGACGAAAGCTTCCCGTCGTTATAGACTGAGAGACTGAAGGGCTCGGTTGCGTTAAGTGTTGCTAAAGGATTAGTTTCTACCTCGGGATTTTCCTTTTCCCAGAAGTCATAATTGGAGAAATCAAGTTTATTTCCTTTTAGCAATAAATAAAAGTCATTAAGATAACGGTGCTGCGGCTTCTGACCAAAGGACGAGGCACTCGGACCGTATATTGCGGCTGTGTCACAAAGCGTAGGAAGCGTAAAGGTGAGGTTTGTATTGTCTGAGTATCCCATGAACCACACCGGTTTGGCGGATGCGATCTTGCCGAAGGATACATAGTCAAGATCCTCGCACATGGTCTCGCCACCGCCTACGGATATGATGATATCGGATTTTTCATTCAGAAAGAAATCGTTTATCTCATTTCCGCATTTCTCAGGGGTACTGCTTTTACCTATGCCTTCGTCAAGAAAAACATTGGGTCCGCATATGGTTTCATAGCCTTCCGACTTGAAGAACCGAAGGGCAGACTGAAATCTCGAATAGTATGGTTCAAATCCCGCACATCCGAAGGACGGCGCTATAAAGCCAATCCTGTCACCGGGCTTTAAAAAATCTGGATATCGCATAAGGTTATTTCCTTTTTATATATTTGGGTATTTACCTGTTAACTGATATCATATCATCCCACTGACGTAGAATGCAACAGTTTTTTTGTTGCGTATATATTGCATATATTTTACAAGTGGTGTATAATAAGCCTAGAAAATTTTGGAAAAATTTTCTAGGCACCGGTAACATGAGGTTGTATTATAAGCTTAGAGATTTTAGCGAAAAAGTTTAGGCTATGCCTAAACGCCGCGTAAAGAAATCTCTAAGCACCTATAACTTGAGGATGCACTCTAAGCTTAGAGATTTTAGCACCTATAACATGTGGAAAGGAGGCTTGCGGTATGGCAGATACACCTATCAAACGTGAGGTCAGGCCGGTCAGAACATATGGGCAAAGCAGCGGCGGCACTTCAAAAGCACGTGTTACCGCAAAGAAAAACAAAAAAAGCCTCAAACCACTTATTGCTGTCATCGTTATTGTTATTGTACTCGGATTTCTGGTATTGTATAATTACCTTACAAACAGGACTGTACTCAGTTCTTCCGGCGTTGTCGGGAACAGCGCAGGCAACCTTTATAACGGAGGTCTTTTCTGCGAAAAGGACGGACGCATATATTTCAGTAATCCCAATGATGACAATACATTGTATTCCATGTCTTCGTCACTCAACGATTTTGAAAAGCTTTATGACGATTATGCAAGATATATCAATGTTGATGATAATTATGTGTATTATGCACGTATGAACAACAAAAAGGAGAATCCTACACAGAGCATATTCATCTTTTACAGTACAGGTGTCTTCCGTGTTACGAAGAGCGGAAAGCATTTGAAGATGATAACCTCAGATCCGGTCGGCGGGCTCCTTGCTTATGATAATAAGCTTTATTATCAGATATACAGAAATAAGGCTCTGACGCTTTATATCTCCGAGATTGACGGAAATAACGAGAGAAAGACGGTAAGTGACGATACTCCGATGGTTTCTGCCTATAACGGCATGGTATATTATTCCGGAAACCTTCAGGATCATGATATCCACTATGTTACACCGACAGGCGGTTACGGAGTTGCTTTCAGCGCGTCCGCATACCTTCCCATTGCCACCGATGAAGGTATGTTCTATATTTCCACCGATGGTGAAAAATACAGGCTGTATCTTTCGAAGCTTGACGGAAGTAATGCACAATGTATAGTAGACAAACCCGTCTCAAGGTATTATAATGTGACTGATGACGGAAGGTATGTTTTCTATCAGTGTGATGAGCAGGATGCAAATGCGATATATGTACTTGACAGGCAGTCGGGCGTAACGGAAAAGATAGCTGACGGGACATATAAGTGGATAAATCTTGCGGGCGGCTATTGCTTCTTCTTTGAATTTAGTTCTGAAAGGGCATATGCCTACAATTATGAGACAAAGGTATTGAATTACTTTAATCCGCCTTCGAAGAAATAAAAAAAGAGGACTGATCTGTAAAACAGGACGGAAAGAATAACAAGATAAGATGGAAGGTAATTAAGATGAAAAAGAAATACAGGCTTTTTTCGGGATTGATCCTCGGCGTTATTGCCGTTGCGTGGATAGTGTTCCTTGTTGTACGGGAGCCGGCCGTACCGGACGAAAAAGAAGGTGAGGAATTACAGGAGCAGCTTGCTGAGGTGGCGAAAAAGGTTAAGAAATCAGCTCCCGATGAAAAACCGGAAGATGACGGAGAGAAAGAACCTGTTTCTCCTGACGAGAACGACAAAGATAAGAAAAATCCGGATGAGCTTGTGCTTCCGGATGAAACCATATTTGACTATATAATCGCAAATGTTAAGGACAGCATGAATGTCAGGGAAGAAGCAGGCATTGAAAATTCCAAGGTCATTGCAACGCTTCCCGCAAACGGATTCGGCAGGATAGTAGACCGCGGGGATGAGTGGTACAAAATCATATCCGGTAATGTTACGGGATATGTTTCAACCAGCTATATCCTGACAGATACTGAAGCAATAAGAAAAATGCGTGAACTTGGTGCCTTAAAGATCAAGATCAACAACAATAATGTCAAGATATTCAAGACGCCTGAGTTTATCGGAGATGTGAAAAAAGAAGTAAAAGACGGAGATACCTTTGATTATTATCCCGAGTTCTCCGAAGGCATGTATTATGCGATAATGGTCGACGGTGAGATCTGTTTCGTATATAATGACTTTTCTGAGGTTTATATTACACTGCCCACAGCAGAGAGAAAGGATTCGTAAAAAAACGGACTGCTTGTATAAGCAGTCCGGTAGACTTATAGGTCTTCGAGCAGGCATACAGCCTGTGCGGCTATTCCCAGGCCTTCACCGGTAAAGCCTAAGCCTTCCTCTGTGGTAGCTTTGACGCTTACCCTTGAGATATCGGTTTCAAGTGCGGAGGCGATGTTTTCACGCATCTGCTGTATGAACGGTCCCACCTTGGGGCGCTGCGCCACTATAGTTGAATCTATGTTGCCTATCGTATACCCGTTTTCACGGATTATGGAGGCAACTTTTTTTAACAGTATTATACTCGATATATCCTTGTAGTTTTGATCGTTATCCGGAAAGTGCTTTCCTATGTCGCCGAGGGCGGCGGCACCCAGTATGGCATCCATGATCGCATGTACAAGCACGTCTGCGTCACTGTGCCCTAAAAGCCCTTTCTCATATGGTATCTCGACTCCGCCGAGTATCAGTTTTCTGTTTTCCGTCAGTCTGTGTACATCATATCCCGTTCCGACACGCATGGTTATTCCTTCTTTCTTTTATTATGGATTGTAGCTGTAGGTATACTCTTTTCCGTTCATGTAAAAGCAGAGTGTTACAGGTTTATTCATATATTCCTTAGGCATTTCAAAAACATAGACTGCAGAACTTGTTTCTGAAGACTCTATAGAATTCGAAATGAACCGTTGTGCAAATCCGGTACCGCTTTGGTTTTCCAGAAAGTCTGTTCCGGCGTATAAATTCCCGTCACTAAAGTATGCATTTCCCCATAAGAGACTTCTTACCGAGATTTTTTCGGCCAGTTCGTTGGTAAGATTTAAATATACCGCGAGAGCAATGTTTTCGGACTCCTTTATTGTTAAAACACTGCCGGTTCCGGTAGAGTTAGAGGGCAGGATCTGGCTCTCGGCATACATCATTTTAGAAATGGTGAAGGAACCGCAACCGTCGATTTTATATGTTTCTCCCAAAGTTAATTCCTGAGCGGCAGAAATGTTTTTGCTTGAATCATATGGTATTTTGTAGGTCGTTCCTCCGATGGTGGCATAGATATTTCCGTTTTTTGTTTCTAAAGGAACGGTGCTTCCGAGATGAACCTTACCTTCGGCAGAGGGCGCGATAGTATGCTTTAGGCCCCAATCTGTATCTATATTAAAGGTGGAAGTGTTCGTGTTATTTTCCAGTGCAATGGTTCCTTGACCATATGATTTGCCGTTATCATCTACGAAATCGACAGAGAAGAGATCGGGACCTATTTCGGAATTGCTGTTGTTTTTTAAGGACAGTATCGTATCAATATACTTCTGACCTTCGCGTGCTTTGTAATAAATCGTGGTATATCCGAGATAGCTTGTAAATGCCTCGGAAGAAGACACCTTGAAAAGCTCAAAGGATACATTTTCCTTCGCTGAGTATTCCTTGCCGATTTCCATCAGCTGGGAGTCGGTGTATTTTTCGGATTGGTCTTTGGTATCTTCGCCATCCTCGTTTTCTTCAAGAATACGTCCGTCGGCAGTGACGGTGATGCTTTTGGGCTCCTTTTCGGAACATGCTCCCAGTATTACGGTTATTGCAAACATCATTATCAACAGGAAGATAAAACTGTGTTTTTTTCTCATATGTATGGCATCTCCTTTCGCTTTTCTGCAAGTTAATGTCACCTCGAAAACACCTTAGGCATTTCTGGGGCAACAAAACGATGCGTCGTATCTCGTTTTGTTATATACGTTATCAGGTAATATTATAATACTATAATGTTCGGCGTGTCAACAGTGACGGGACGTTTTACCATAAAAAACAATCAGTTGAAATGACTTTTTGTGAAAAATAGCTCTTGACTTATATAAAGAGGAGATATATACTATCGAATTTGGAATGTATATTGTATAACAAAACAGAAGATATCCCCCACCTCTTAGCGTAGCGAAGGTGGGGGGAAATCTTCGTTTCAGGCGGGGTTCAAGCCCCGACTGAAATGAGATGCGGAGCATCGTTTTGTTACCGAGGAAACGCTGAAGGCGTTTTCAAGGTGACTTTGACACTTTCGATATGACATTCTTTAAGAATGACATTCTTTAAGTATGTCATTCTGAGCGAAGCGAAGAATCTTACAGATTTCACAGTGAACAGATCCTTCGGGCGAAAGCCCTTAGGATGATGAGATAGATACGAAGGAGAAAAACAGTGGAAACAGCAGTCGGGATATCCATATTTACCTGTGCGGGCATGCTCACATCAATACTTTTTAAGCCATCCGTGAATGTGAGAAAGCACAGTGTAAGTATTTACTGGATGGTGGTACTTCTGGGCGCAGCCGCACTTGTGATCACGGACTGTATTTCCTTAAAGGAGGTATTCGCAGGTCTGAGTGCCGATACTGCGGTAAATCCCATAAAGATACTTGTATTGTTCTTCTCCATGTCCATGCTTTCCGTATTCCTTGACGAAGTAGGATTCTTCAGATATCTCGCATGTATTACGCTGAACAAGGCTAAAGCCAGCCAGAAAAAGTTGTTTGTATTCCTGTTTGTCATCGTTTCGGTACTGACTGTATTTACATCTAACGACATAATCATACTTACGTTTACGCCGTTCATATGTTACTTTGCAAAAAATGCCGGGATTGACCCGACGCCGTATCTGTTCTGTGAGCTTGTGGCTGCAAATACATGGAGCATGATGTTCATTATAGGAAATCCGACGAACATATATCTGGCAACAGCCAACGGTATAGGCTTCATGGATTACTTCGGCGTTATGGCGTTACCTACGCTTGCGGCAGGACTTACCGCATTTGCAGTTCTTTACTTAATGTTCAGGAAAAAGCTTTCACTTCCGCTTTCGCCCAAGCCTACGGAAGAGAAGATTACGGACAAGAGGCTTCTTGGGATCGGACTTTTCCATCTGGGAACATGTACGCTGATGCTTGTCATTTCGGCATACATACAGATCGAGATGTGGTTCATAACCCTCTGCTTTGCAACGAGCCTCTTCGTTTTCGATTTTGCTTACAGGGAGCTTTCACATACTAAAGGGAATGAACTTAAGAGCTGCTTAAAGCGTGCGCCCTGGGAGATGATACCTTTCATCCTTTCAATGTTTGTGATCGTTCTTACACTTGATAAATATAATGTTACAGGTCTGCTCAGTAATCTGCTGGAATGTTCAAAGCCCGAGTTTTCATACGGAGGAGCTTCGTTCCTTACCGCAAACATCATAAACAATATCCCGATGAGCGTGCTGTTCTGTCCTGTAATAGGCTATGCAACGGAGGCTGTAAGGCAGCCTGCTGTATACGCCGCCATCATCGGATCCAATCTTGGCGCGCTGCTTACTCCTGTTGGTGCACTTGCAGCAATCATGTGGAGTAATATATTAAAGAAAAACAATGTTCCGTTTAAATACTCAGCGTATATAAAGAACGGCGTGATAGTATCCGTTCCCGCGATGCTCGCAGCACTTGCCGTGCTTGCGGTTACACTGTGAATTAAGTTGGTCGGGAAGTCAATCAGAGGTCAATCAGGGGGACGGTTCTGCGATTGAAATGTTAAGCATTTCAATCGCAGAACCGTCCCTCTGATTGACCTTTTTGTCGAAAATATCCTTGTTAAAAAACGGTAGTTATGCTAAAATGATTCCGGAGTTTATTTTGGGTATTGGAGGCGTTTGACAAATGGCTTTTAAGGGGAAGGCATTTAAAGCATTGGTATTTACGGTACTGCTTTTTGCGGGACTCATGTTTACAAACGCAAAAAGCACAGAGGCCGATATGCAGAGCAGTGATGTGGCATATATAACGACAAGGGCGGAGCTGATAAAGGCACTGTCCGAAAAACGGGATGTTATATATGTAGGGGATATTGAATTTGATGAAAAAGATATATATGTTCAGATAGATCAAAGTGTCAGGCTGGTAGGCAAAGAGGGCGGCTCGGTTTTCCGTAAAGCTCTGTTCAATATATCAGGCCCCGGAGTTGAGAGTGAGCTGATAAATGTTTCTCTAGAAAACATAACGTTTGACGGCGGTTATGTGAGTCCTTCGGGTAATCCCGGTGATGCGTCTTCGTTCGATGCTTTCCATGGGGACAGATCCGGAAAGGGCTGCTTTACGGTAAAAGGGTTTGTCGGGCTTACGGTCAAGAACTGCTGTATTAAGAATTACTGCACCAAATACGGGGCAGCCATGTACCTGCAGTACACGGACGGAAATGCGGATATGGGTACCAGGGCAAAGGTTTCCGTAAGTAACTGTACATTCAGCGGGAACATATGTGAAAAAGGAGTATTCTGGTGTAACGGGAAGAATACGTCTCTGGAGATGTCGGACTGCACCTTTACCGGAAACCATGCATATACTGGTATTGTTACGCTGGGCGGTATAAAGGGAACGGTTGAAGGCGTTACGGTTAAGGATAATGTAAGAGTTGTGTTTAAGGAGAAGAACAGCTTTCCGTCGGGAGGCGGAGGGATTTTGCTTGCAAACTCGGAAGCACTTATAAAGAACTGTCTGATAGAAGGTAATTCGGCACCTTACGGCGGCGGGTTCATGTCTACAGGCTCAAAAGTGACCGTTGACAGCTGCAGGATAATAAATAACACTGCGGACAGCTTTGGCGGCGGGATGGTGCTTCACAGCAGCGAGACAGCACCTGTTTATGTAACAAACTGCCTGATCTCGGGAAACAGTGCTAAGAAGGAAGGAGCTGTCTGGGTAGGACCTGCCGATCAGATAGGTGTGGGACTTCCGACGGGTATCGTTGAGATCAGCTTCTGTACCATAGAAAATAACAGATCGGATGATGCTTCCCATCTTGTTTTTCACCCGGTAATGCTTGAGAATCAGGAAACATCGGCGGGAAGGGAAGGAAGGACGGATTATATAGCCTGCAGGATAATTGACGAAAAGGTTACCGGAGAGCTGAAGAACGGTGAAAATTACAATGTGATCAATTCGGATGAAAAGGGTGCGGAAGTGCCCGAGGCTGTTGTAAAAACGATTGCAAACGGTTACTATAAGGATTCGGACGTTAAGCTTTATCCGGGCATGAATGAAGCACTGACCGCCGAGGGGGAGAAAACCGGGGCAAAGACCGGAAGAAAAAAGGTTGTCGCGGGCATATGCGTTGTTTGCGGGCTGCTGCTGGCGGTAGCGGCATTCTTTGATGTCCGTTCAAGAAACGGCAGACGGATAGGTGCCCACGGAAAGATAAAGGAGAATACAGTCACAGAACAGGTGAAGTCAGCAGATGATCCGTTAAAGAATACAGGCGGAAAAGCAGGGCAGACAGGGGCTGTTTCAGCCGGCGGAAATGCAGAAAAAGATCCGGACAGAGATAAAAAACAGACAGATAAAAGAATAGAAGAGTTTGCGAGATCGGGTATGCTTACCGAACGTGAAACGGAGGTTCTTAAGGAGTATATTTCCGGAAAATCGCGCAGCGAGATAAGTGAGGCGCTGTTTATTTCCGAATCTACGGTTAAGAATCATATTTCAAATATCTTCTCAAAATTGAAAGTAAAAAATAAGGAAGGCCTGCTGAAGCTGTTGGAGGCAGCAAGCGGAAACTGATCGTCGGAATATCGAATTTAACTATATCATAGGACTAAAATAGGACTTGGTTTAAAACCAAGTCCTATTTACTTTTAAAGGGTAAGGGGATATGCTTAAATCAGCTTATTTTAAGCATAAAATTATAGCAAAAAGACATAAGAGGAGGGCAGGGACTATGAAAAAGTTTTTAACTATCGTTGCAGTGCTGGTATTGGCATTTGCGCTTACCGCATGCAGCTCCGGGGATAAGGATACTTCCACAGGAAACTCAGACAGCGGTTCAAACAGCAGTAAGACGGATGCTGACGGAAAAACATCATCAGACAGTAATACGGGTGAAAATGATGATAAAACGGTAACAAATGACAGTGGGGACAACGGATCCGGAAGCAATCAGGACAGGCCTGAAAGAAATACCGGTATGAACAGGACTACCATGGAGAAAAAGATTGCGTCTTATCTTTCGGAAATCGGCGGACCTGATGAAATAAGCATATGTGACGCCGAAAGCTTCACCTATAAGTCCTCCGGTGACCTTGTGATGAGCATGTATGGCGATGAATGGAATCTATACGGGGTTAAGACCACTAAATCAGAGCTTTTTGCATCGCTTGACAAACAGTTGATAGAAAACTGCGGATTCCAAAAGGATTCCGACCTTATGGGGCAGATATATTTTAAGAGAGCAGGAAGCAAGAAAATCGGTATAATAGTCAGCTGTTATTCGGAAGATGATACTAAAATAGATTATTTGACGATCTGGATGTCACATGCATCTGAATGTTACAGCCGGGATTATATAAAACAGCAGGAAGCGATAATGCCTGATATAATACCTGCGGCAAATGCTCTGGAAATACTTCCCGAGAACTATTGCATAGAGGTTGATTACGGATACATGAAAGTCAGATATGCAAGGAAGGATGGTAATTATTATTACGGATATCTGTATGCTGTTGATGAGAACGGCTCTCAATTCTGTAAATCCGAAGCTTATATAAAGAATTCAAACGGCGGGTATGACAGATTTACAAGCAGCAGCATGGACGGAAAGAGTTATGAGGACGGAGCGGCCTTCGAAAGCGATGACCCGATTACCGAAGATGCTTTAAATGAAAAGCTTCACGAATGGTATGATTTTGACGGATATGAAGATAACGGAAATCTTTCTACATGGGGACAGATGTCTGCCGATTATCGTGACGGCGTGACAATCATGGGTGCAAACAGCAGATTTACAATATCAGCGACTCTTGAAAAGATAGGTACCGAGAACATAGCGGGAGTTGAATGTGCGGTCTGCAAGGATAAGGGAGCATGGACACAGCACAGCTTTGCATATGATCCGAAGACCGGTATCCTGTTCAGGGTAATAAGATATGAGAACGACACTGAGGAAGTGCTTATGAAAGTTACAGCGTATAGCGATAATCCGGACAGTTTAGGTAATTACAAGGGATGATCCCGGGAGGTACTCTTTTGAAATCTAAATTACTGATTGTTTTTACGATCGTTCTTTCCGTGATCATATTTGCGGCCGGTTGTTCAAAGAGTGAGGAAAAAGAGAATTCGGCTACGCCTTCGGCGGCACCGGTAACGGAACAGCCGGGGAATGAAGAACCGGGGAAAGACGCCGTCGATCCCGTTAAGGACGATAATACAGGACAGATAAAGTCTGATGATGAGCCTTCGCATTCGGAAAAACTTCCCGAGATATTTAAGACGGATAAGGCGGCAGTGGAAGAATTTGTAAAAAATACGGATGCCTTAAAAGAATACAAGCTTGATCTCGGACAGGGTTTTGAAGGGTTTGACACTGAAGTAAACGATATGTACTGTATTGCAGTTGACTATATGAAGATCGGTGCGCCCATCCCTTCGATATACGGCTTTACCTTTGCACAGGGATCTGTTTCGGCGCTGAGATATGCTGTCGGGCTTTTGTTGAAGGAAAAAGGGACGGCGGTAGAGGAAGACGGCCTCATCTGTGACTGGGACGAGATATACGGCTTGAGCCTGACCACACCTGTTCCGTATTTTATGGAAGCAGTTTTTGTGGAGAAGACCGATGCCGAACAGGCAAAGACCCTGAGGGAATACGGTGCGCTTAACCCGTTGGCCGAAAACATGGTACCGGATACCGGGATGCTTAAAGGAATGGGAACCGACAGCTTAAAACAGATATATGACAAACTTACCGTATTTGAAAAGAAGCTGTATGAGATATGTGCTTATGTGCCTCAAAAGGGTGAACGTATCGAGAACGGGTTCAGCAGTACCTATCATATGCTGATCACAATGTGGTATCTCGAGCATGAGGATATGGCAGGAGCAGCCGAAGCTGTAGAAAAGCTGGTACTTACGGCTCCTTTCTCGACGGGTTCGTATGCATTTGCGGCATATATAAACCTGGGTGCCGGCGATCTTGAAAAGGCGGCTTATTATGTGAACAACGGTCTTCTGCTGGACGACCGGAACGGGGATGTGAATCTTTTTGCTTCAATCATTTCGTACGGTATCGAGGATATTGAAAAGGCAGGGACTTATCTGGCAAAGGCTAAGCAGGCAGGGGTATCGGAGCAGTATTTAGCTCTGCTTGAGACCCTTGAAAAGTCACTTGCCTGATCTGGAAAGGATGGGAGAATATGGCGAAAAAGATAATGGTTGTAATAATTGCCGCATTCCTGCTGATCCCGTTTCTTTCCGGCGAGAAGACGGAAGCAGCGGAAAAGGGAAAGCTTGAAGGAATAGATTATAAGCGGATCTATACGGATGAAAAATCGAATTTCTTTCCGGCAACGATAAGCTTCGGAGGCGTAAATATCAAAGGAAAGCTTAAGTGGTCGGGTAAACTGGAGGGAGAGCAGCTTGATGAATGCATTATTGACTTCCTTGATGAAAACGATATCAATATCAATGATGTAAAGACTGCTCAGAAAGCATACGAGGATTACCTCAGGATAGATGAAGTAAAGGACGGATATATCGAAAAGGTCATTGTAAGACTCAGCGGTATTTTCGTAGACGGATTTGATGCGGCTGTCATAGTGGATGCGGGAAGCATAATGCTCAGAGGCTCATGGGATTTCACGAGTAAAGAGGAGTGGAGAAACACCATGAGCATGTTTGACGATCCTATGGATGTAGCCAATCTGATATTGAAAAAAGTATCTGCGAGACCTTCGGGAGAAGATATTATTTCACTGAATCCGGTAGGACAAGCGCTCGTATATGCGAAGAAGATCGCGGAAGTTTGCTATGCGGGATATCTGGAAGACCTTGACAGATGGGAGATCAGGGTAAACGGCGTGAATGCCACCAAGTGTCTTGATCTGTTTTATGAAGAACTTAATGAATATCTGATGGAGAGGGATCCCAACGGGAAGTGGGAACTGAACTTTAACGGTACGACTACCAGAAGGTTCACTTTCATGGGAGTAAGAGGCAACAAACAGACCTGGAATGTCTATATCAACCTGATAAAGGTGCAGGATTTAAGCACCTACCACGGAAGCCCTGCCGGAGTTTATGAGGGCGTAGCTTCAATGGAGCTTGTCCATGATATGTCAGCGTTTTCAAACAGGATTTGGAACCTTAAGCTGGGAAGGCTCAAGAAAAACTGGTACAATCTGTGTGATACCCTGACCATAAACGGACAGAAAGTCTTTAAGTGTTCCGAATCGGGCGGGATATCGGTATATAGATTCCTGTGCTCAACGGATGCAAAAGTATATATCTTTACGGACAGGCTTGCAAACGCGATGTATCTGGGAAGCTCGGGAATGATCAATACCACCATGGAATACGGCAGCTTTGATGATTATCAGACCTTGTCATCCGATAGGAAGGCATCGGCACATACTGCGACAGGCATAACAAATACGGGAAGCAATGATGTTGTAGGATATGTGATATCGGATGTGGAATACCATGTAGAGCCGAACGGAAACGACAGCCTCACTATCGTTCAGGATAAGGGCTATGCCGAGGTCGGATTACTGTTTAACCAGACAAAGGTAAATGACGGCACAAGAGAGATTATCACATTCTGGGACAAGAATATTTGGGCACCGCTGAAGAGTAAAAAAGCGAATATCACCATAAAAGCGAGATAACAGCGGTCAGCGAAGCTGACTGATGAGGTGTGAAAAAATAATAGAAACGGTATACTATCAGCTTAGTGAGTATAAAAGAGGATTTAAGGAAAAGGAGGGCAGGACTTGAAAAGATATAAACCCGGTCTGGTGAGTCTGGCACTGCTACTGGTTATGGCAGTATCAGCTGCTACGGTAGTGTATGCTGCCGGTTCATCAGATGTTCTTAAAAGGATTTATGGAGAAAATGCACCAGTAGCTCCGGATGCTCCGAAGAAAAATGCCGACGGTTCTCCGAATGAAACAGATATGGCGGCATGGCAGGAGTACTTCAAGTTTATCCGGGATAATGACCCGGATTACTATGTTGACGAAACAGGCTACGAGGATCCGGCCATCGGTGACTATGATTTCCTTCTGGCGCAGTGGGAGAGTATGGAGTCGCTGTCTTACAGCGGTATCAATAAGCGTGCCGATAAAATGACAAATCTGTTCGGGGATACTGTTGAGAAGTATGTTGAAGAATATAACAAGAGAGTCAAGGAAGGAACAACCTATGTTACCGAAGATATGAAGGCTGTTTCTTTGGGATATTTTATCCCGTTTGTATCCTTCAAAAAGGCATATGTAGCAACCTTTGACACAAATCAGGCAGAAGAGGAAATGACGCAGTCACTGCAGACCATCATTGATCTGATGGACGGCGGAACAAACGCCAAAGTTGAGATAAAGGAAGAAAACCATTTCGTCGCTTCGTATGATTCCGAATACGATGATGAGGATTGGAATCCACACTCGGGAACGGTGGTCATAGACTGCTATTACTATCCGGAATTGAATGGTGCGTCTATGTATGCTTCAACAACTGACAGGGAAACAGGTGAGCGAGTAGCTTATGAAATTTTTGAAACGATGCAGGTTGACGAAAATACATTTGTCTTTCAAAACAACACAGAACGCCTTGTGCTTAACGGCAGTGAAGATAAGATCGATAATTTCTTATATTCGAGGCTGAAGAACGGAGAAACAGGATATTCACAGGAGAATGGCAGTATATTTGTCTTCTCGGGTATATTTGATGCTTCATGGATAAACGACCGGGATATCTCGGCATATTCCCTGGTGCTCACAAGAGAAGAACCTGACTATATGAAAGGTTCGAACGGCGGTAAATTCTATACGATGTTCATCGAACGATAAAAGCTTGATCAGAGCGAATGCTTTATGGTTGAAAGGCATTTGAACTGAAACTGACATAAAAAAAGAGGCTTTGGAAAGCCTCTCAGATTGAAGACAAACGCGGTTTTGAAAACCTTTAGATTTCAAAACTGCGTTGATTTTATGCATAGCACTCTTTTTTTGAGAAAAATGACAATAAACTATTATAAAAACTCATAAATAGCCCCATCTTATCCTTCATTTTTGCCAGTTTCTTTAAATTCAGGCATGCAAAGGTGAGCCCGGCCTTCATCTGCATACGGGCTTTGCCTATCATGTTTGTATATCTGAATCCGTGAGCTTCCTTGGCTGTACCGAACAATCGCTCTATGGTTTCCTTACGCAGGGAATAAAGTTCCTTCATTCCTCTTGTATGTCTGATGTCCTCACAGATTTCCATATAGTCTTCCCAGATATGCCTTGTAATTGTTTTTACATGGTTTTTATTTTCGGTACATCTATCAATGTAAGGACATTTCGCGCAGCTTATCCCACAGCTTCTGTATTCGCGGTATCCTTCACGGTTCGTTGTATGGTAGTTTAAAACTTTATCATTGGGACATATATAACAATCATAGTATTCATCATACACGTATTCATATTTCTTAAAAAAACCTTTCTTCGTCATAGGTCTTTTGTATGGGAATACGGGTTCGATTCCCTTATCTATCAGCAGTTTTGCAATGGCGGGTGTCCTGTATCCTGCATCAGCTATCAGTCTTTTAATCCCAATGTCATCTATTTTATCAAAAAGGCCTTTGAATGTACGGCTGTCATGAAGGTTTCCAGGATTTACTGTATAATCAAGTATCCAGCCATGCCGGTCACAAGCGGTCTGAACCGAATAAGCGAATACCTCTTTGTGTTCCCCTTTGTGAAACCACCCGCTTTCCGGATCGGTAGTGCTGGTCTTGACCTCTTTCCCAGTCCCGCCACTTCCTGATGTGGGGTCATCATGGTCATTATCGTCATCGTTATCCTTCAGGGGCTTTTTACCATGCTCTTCACGATCCAAGTTTATTTCCTTGCGTAGCATTTCTTCATAAAACAGTGCTTCCTGTTCTGCAATCCTTTTCTGCATCTTCTTGTTGTTTGCGTGTGCTTTTACATGAGTGGCGTCAACGAACACTTCGCTGGGATCTACAAGTTTGAATTTATAGCATTCCTCCAGGATTTTTTTAAATATCTGTTCAAAAAGGTCGGTATCCTTAAAGCGTCTTGTATAGTTTTTACCGAAAGTGGTAAAGTGAGGAACTGTGTCAAGCATATCCAGGCCAAGGAACCAACGGTATGCCACATTTACTTCTATTTCCCTTATAGTCTGGCGCATGCTTCTGATACCATACAGGTACTGAATAAATGGAATCTTTATGAGCATGACAGGATCCATACTGGGACGACCCTGGTCAGGAGAGTATTTTTCAGCAACAAGGTCATAGATGAAATTCCAATCGATTGCCTTGTCAATCTTTCTCAAAAGATGATCTTTCGGTACCATGTCATCCATACAGAACATAACGATCTGTCCGCGTTTTTTGTCAGAATTTTGTGTCATCATGAACCTGTACCTCCTTTTGCTCTATGAGATAATTATAACACAAAAAGTGCCAAAAAGCCAGATATTTCAAGGCTTTTTGGCACTTTTTACATTCAAAAAAGATAAGTCCGAGGCGACTAGCCTCGGACTTTGTCTTCAATCTGACAGGAGGCAATTTGCCTCCTGTTTCTTTATTTGATATTTATATTGTCTCCTGTCTTGCCTAAGAATACTATATATCCGTCTTTGGGAAGAGGTATCCTGGATGATGCATCCACAACATGTGTTGTAAAGACTTCTTCTCCATATTTATTGTATACATATACAGAACTGTCCTCAGGTCTTTCTGCCACTATTTCATATTCTGCCATATCGGCTCCTATTCTGTACCATGAAGCCTCCATAGTCTTTAATTCAATTGTCTTTATGTCTGTGGTGAGTTCAGGGATATTTTCTACCGGGATA
>JAEEGJ010010249.1_pt1 | contig 24543 bp, 15 predicted proteins | sample 8958761 | NCBI WGS metagenome assembly JAEEGJ01 (sample SAMN16246546, study PRJNA631951) | gut metagenome | biome: gut microbiome; feature: rumen; material: RS-attached | host: Bos | place: Iran: Karaj | collected 2018-10 | reverse complement strand
GCGCCTACTTCGATTACAGCTGGCAGTGGGCTTACAAGGAAAAATTTGAAAAGGCTGGCCTCACGGCATTGTTGGGTTCCGGTTTTGACCCGGGTGTTTCTCAGGCATACTGCGCCTACGCCTTGAAGCACCAGTTCGACACCATCGAAGAAATAGACATCCTCGACTGCAATGGTGGCGATCACGGTTACAAGTTCGCGACGAACTTCAACCCGGAAATCAACCTCCGCGAAGTTTCTGCTCCGGGCAGCTACTGGGACACGGACGAGAACGGCAAGGGCCACTGGGTTGAAATTCCGGCCATGAGCATCAAGCGTGAATACAACTTCGCACAGGTCGGCAAGAAGGACATGTACCTCCTCCACCACGAAGAAATTGAATCCCTCGCCCAGAACATTCCGGGCATCAAGCGCATCCGCTTCTTCATGACGTTTGGCCAGAGCTACCTCGACCACATGCGTTGCCTCGAAGACGTGGGAATGCTCAGCACACAGCCCATCAAGTTCCAAGGTCAGGACATTGTGCCTATCCAGTTCCTCAAGGCTCTCCTCCCAGACCCGGCAAGTCTCGGTCCTCGCACGGTGGGCAAGACGAACATCGGTTGCATTTTCAAGGGCACTAAGGACGGCAAGCCGAAGACGTACTATTTGTACAACGTCTGCGACCACCAGGAATGCTACAAGGAACTCGGCAGCCAAGCGATTGCCTACACCACAGGCGTGCCTGCTATGTGCGGTGCCATGATGGTGCTCACGGGCAAGTGGAACAAGCCGGGCGTGCATACGGTCGAAGAGTTCGATCCGGATCCGTTCATGGAAGCCCTCACGAAGTACGGTCTCCCGTGGAATGAAGACTTCAACCCGGTGCTGGTGGACTAGAGGTTGTGAGGTTATGAGGTATGAGCACGCGACCTACGGTCGCTTTGGGGTTATGTTAGGTGCCTTCGGCACAATTTATAGCCCAGAGGGAGCAAGGCTCCCGACCTCAAAGTGAGCGGAGCGAACGACCTCATAGCCCAATTCCTCAATCCGAAGGATTGTAAATGAAAAAATGGCGCATTGACGATTCCCGAGATCTTTACAACGTAAAGGGCTGGGGCGTAAGTTACTTTGACATTAACGACAAGGGGCACGCGACGGTTTCGCCCATCAAGAATGGCGGTCCGAGCATTGACCTTTACGAGCTCGTGCAGGAACTTTCCTTGCGCGATGTTTCGACTCCTGTGCTGTTGCGCTTCCCGGATATTCTGGACAGCCGCATCGAAAAGATTCACGAATGCTTCTCCAAGGCGACGACTGAATATGGCTACAAGGGTGGCCATTACAGCATCTTCCCCATCAAGGTGAACCAGCAGCGCGCGGTCTTGGAAGAAGTGGTGAGTCACGGTTCCAAGTTCAACATCGGCCTCGAGGCAGGTTCCAAGCCGGAACTCCACGCGGTGCTTGCGAACATGGAAAATCCGGACGCGTTGATTATCTGCAACGGCTACAAGGACGAAGACTTTATCGAGCTTGCTCTCCTCGCACAGAAGATGGGCAAGAAGATTTTCATTGTCGTCGAAAAGATGAACGAGCTTCACTTGGTCGTAGATTTGTCCCGCCGTATCGGCGTGCGCCCGAACATCGGCATCCGTATCAAGCTTGCAAGTTCCGGCAGCGGCAAGTGGGAAGAATCCGGCGGATACCACAGCAAGTTCGGTCTCAACAGTTCTGAACTTTTGGAAGCTCTGGACTACATCAAGGAAGAGAAGATGGAAGACTGCATGAAGCTCATCCACTTCCACTTGGGTAGCCAGATTACGAACATTCGCCATATCAAGAACGGACTCCGCGAAGTTTCGCAGTTCTACGTCCAAATTAAGAAGATGGGCATGGGCCTTGAATTTGTCGATGTGGGCGGCGGCCTCGGCGTAGATTACGATGGTACGCGCAGTTCTAACGCTAGCTCCGTGAACTATTCCATCCAGGAATACGCCAACGACGTTGTCTATGCGATGTACGAAGCTTGCGAAAACGGAGGCGTTCCGCACCCGAACATTATTGCGGAATCGGGCCGTGCACTTTCGGCTCACCATTCCATCTTGGTGTTCAACGTTTTGGAAACGGCGGGTCAGGCATTCTTTGACGAGAGCGTTCATGAAATTAGCGATGACGCCCCTGCAGAATTGAAGGACTTGTACAGCATTTACAAGGGGCTTTCGCCGAAGAACTTGCTCGAAAGCTGGCACGATGCCATGCAAATTAACGACGACACCTTGAGCGGTTTCAAGATGGGCGACGTGGATTTGCAGACGCGCGCCATGAGCGAACGCTTGTTCTGGAGCATTGCCCGCAAAGTGGATTTGCTTGCCCGCGACTTGCGCCATCCGCCATACGAATTGAGCGAACTCCCGCGTCTCTTGGCCGAAAAGTACTTCTGCAACTTTAGTTTGTTCCAGAGTCTCCCGGACAGCTGGGGCGTGGATCAGGTGTTCCCGATTATGCCAATCCAGCGTTTGGACGAAGAGCCGACAATTGAGACGACGATTCAAGACGTGACTTGCGATAGCGACGGCAAGATTGACATGTTCGTTCGCGGCGGCGAAGTGGCACGCACCATTCCGCTCCACCCGATCAAGAAGGACGAACCGTACTTTATCGCGGTTTACCTCGTCGGTGCATACCAGGAAATTCTCGGTGACCTCCACAACCTCTTTGGCGATACGAACGCAGTGCACATTGTCTGCAACGACAAGGGTGGCTACGATATTGACAAGGTGATTGACGGTGAATCCGTGGAAGACGTGCTCGACTACGTGAACTTCAGCGACAAGGCTCTTGTCCGCAACATGGAAAACTGGGTCACGCGCTCTGTGAAGGAAGGAAAGATTACGCTTCAGGAAGGCAAGGAATTCTTGAACATCTATCGTTCCGGACTTTACGGGTACACGTATCTGGAATAAAAAAGTAGACGATTCTAAATGTCACCCCGGCCTCTGTGCTCTTTGACCACTTAGAACTTTAGTTCTTATGTGGTCATGATCCGCGTATGGGGACGGGGTCGCCTTTTAATTCGAAAATCGAAAAATACAATGGAACACAACAACTACGATATTGCGGTTTTGCTAGCCACTTACAATGGCGGCAAGTACATCTGGGAACAGCTTGAATCGCTGTTCCAGCAATCTTGTAAACAGTTCCATTTGTATGTTCGTGATGACGGCTCCTCGGACGATACAATGAAAATCGTCGAGCAATTTCACGGAATGTTTCCAGACAGAGTTACGATTTTAAAAGACTCGCAAAAGCACAGAGGCGCGGCGAAGTCTTTTATGTATTTGCTCGAAAATGTGGATTCCGAGTATTACATGTTCTGCGACCAGGACGATATTTGGTTGCTGGAGAAAATTGAGAAAACTCTTGCTCGGATGAAGGAAATCGAGAAGGCTGTTGCCGATGCCCCGAAAGTTGTCATGGATGGAACTGCCGCGAAAAACGTGCCGATTCTCGTAGCGACGGATTTGGGCATTGTCGACGAACAACTTAATTTACTTTCGGAATCGTTCAACAAAGATTTGAAAATTGACGTTTTCCGCAAGCACCCAGAATTAATTTGTGTGCGCCACGTGGTCACCGGTTGCACGATGATGTTCAACCGCGCCGCAAAATTGGCAGCACTCCCGATGTCTCCTCGCGCTACCATGCACGACGAATGGGTCGCCCTTTGCGTCCACTTCAAAGGCGGAGTCATTTCGATTCTCGACGACTCGACGATTCTTTACCGTCAGCACACCAGCAATACGCTTGGCGCAGAACAGGCCCGCAAAGGCTTTTTCGCACGAGCCATCGCACGTGCAGGGCAAAAACAGTTCTTCCAAGTCGCAAAATTGCTCCACAAGGATTTCGGATTATCGTACTTAAAGTTCTTGATGTACAAAATTTTGTATAGTTGGTTCTAGGTATGAGAAGAAGCATTTGCATGGCGACCTACAATGGCGCCAAATACATCAAGGAACAGCTGGACAGCATTATTCCGCAACTTAGGGAAGATGACGAGCTCATCGTTTCTGACGACGCTTCGAAAGACGATACGTTGAAAATCGTCCAGAGCTATAATGATCCGCGCATCAAGATTTTCCACAACGAAAATCACGGCGTAGCGCACAATTTTGAAAACGCCATGCGCGAGGCCACGGGCGACTTGATTTACTTTGCCGACCAGGACGACGTCTGGTTGCCGGGCAAACTCGACAAGATGGAAAAGTTCCTCACAGAAGGCGGCTACGACACAATTCTTTGCAACTGCTCGCTCGTCGATGCCAACTTGAACGTCATCAAGGAACGCCATTACGACGAAAAATGGCCGATGAAGAAATCGCTCTTGCGAAACATCATCAACAATTGCTGGCTCGGTGCTTGCATGTGCTTTACTAAACAAGTGAAAGACGCTTGCATGCCGTTCCCGCCGAAAGTTGTCGCACATGATTTGTGGGTCTCGTATTACGCACAAAAGCATTTTAAGTGCGGCTACCAAGACGAAGTTTTGCAGCTTTACCGCCGTCACGAAAACACAGTCTCGTTCACGGGCGGCAAGAGCACGAACAGCCTCTATTTTAGAATTGCATACCGCGCTTACCTCGCGTGGCATATCCTTTGGCGTTAGGCATTAAGCATGAAAATCTGCATCACACTCGCAACTTATAACGGCGAAAAGTATCTCGCACAGATGCTTGATTCTTTGGTCGCGCAGAAGAAACCTGCCGATGTTATAATTGCAGTGGATGACGGTTCCAAGGATTCTACATGCGAAATTTTGGAACGCTACAAAGACAAGCTCCCGCTAGAAATCACCAAGTTTGAGAAGAACAGAGGGCACCGCGCATCATTTTCGACCGCATTGGAAAAAGCTCGCGAATTGCTCGCTGACGACGACTTGATTTTCCTTGCAGACCAAGATGATATTTGGCTCCCGAATAAATTAGAAGTTATGAGCCAGAAGATTGGCGACAGTTCCATGATTTTTGGCGATGCCGAAATTATCGATGGAGACGGAGTCGTCACAGAATCATCGTGGCGAAAGAAAGCCGAAATTGTCGAGCAACTGAGCCAGCAAGCGCTCCTCACCGGATACACGAACGTGACCGGCTGTATGGTTGCTTTCAAGGCGGGGCTATTGAAGACTGCGCTACCGATTCCGCAAGACGTGCCCGTACACGACCAATGGATTACGCTTTGCGCCACTGCAGAAAACGGCTACCGCGCCATCGCAGATAAAGTCATTCAGTACCGCATTCACGGCAACAACGCCATCGGCGAAGGCAACAAGACTTGGAGTGAAAAGCTCCAGACGAACTTGCAATGGGCAAAGGCTGTAAGAGATTCAAGCGTTTTCGAAAAACTGCCAGACGAAAGCCGCCTATTTTTGGACAAGTTCATTCTGTTCTTGAAATTACGCTTTAGCCATGCGTTTTTATCGCCGCTATGGTTTGTGTGGATTGTCCGTAACGCGCGCAACATCTACCCGCAGGTTCATAGCGCCCCCCAAATGATAGCACGAATTCTGTTTTCGTTCGTGGGCGTCTCGACCGCCAAAAAGTTCTTCAAGAAAAAATAGATTGCGGACATAGTCCGCAATGACGAACAACAACCAATAACTATTGACTATCCTATGATTCACGAAATTGCACCGCACAAGCTTGATAACGAATTTAAAGACATTGCACCAAAGCCCACCGATTACTTGGTTATTTTCAATGGCGAGCAAACGCTTTTCAAGAAGGCTGGCGATAACTTCGCCATTCCGCGAGTGAGCGAATTTCCGCAATGCGAATGCCATTACTTGATCAGCATCGATGGTGACGCATATTTCTTGTGCAATTCGAACTTGCCTGAAATTCCGGAAGGCTATGAGTTCCGCGGCAACCGCACATTTCGCACGCTCGAAAGCCATTTGGAACGCCTCGGTGGCGCTACGTCTGCACACATTGCCAAGTGGGAAAGTTTGAATAAGTTCTGCGGCAAGTGCGGATGTCTTATGAAGCGAGGAATCAAAGAACGCTCCATGATTTGCCCTAGCTGCAAGAACACAGTCTATCCCAAGATTTCACCGGTCGTGATTGTTGCTGTTCGCAACGGCAATGAACTTTTGATGGCTCGCAACTTGGACAATCCGGACAAGACGCGCATGTTCCTCATTTCTGGATTCGTGGAAATCGGAGAATCGCTGGAACAGGCGGTCAAGCGCGAAGTTCTTGAAGAAGCGGGCGTCCGCGTGAAAAATATCAAGTACTTTGGCAGCCAGCCTTGGCCGTTCTCGGAATCGCTCATTTCGGGCTACACCGCAGAACTTGATGGCGACCCGACCATTCACATGCAAGAGGCGGAACTCGCCTGCGCTACTTGGGTCAAGCGCGAGGACATTCCCGAATACGATACGAGCGTAAGCATCAGCAGTTGCTTGATCGAAAATTTCCGCTCGGGATATACGATTAAGGAATAATGCAACGGCAAGAAATCACTGGATCCTTCACGCTTCGCGTTCAGGATGACGAGTACAGAGAAGCGCGGCCGAAGAGCCGCGCATTTTCATAAAAAAACATTATGGACTCTATCACCTAACGGTTCCAGAGTGACAAATGCAATTGACTTAACGTCTCCACAGTCATCCTGGAGCCAAAGGCGATAGGATCTAAGCACTATTCTTTCGCAGGAGTTGTCTTCGCTTTTTTATTGCCTTTCTGAGCCGCTTTAGGAGCAGCTTTAGGCTTATTCGCGAGTACGACGTATAACGTATCGTGAATCACGACAGTATCACGCACGACAAGTGTATCGTGGACAAAGATCGTATCGCGAGCGCAAATAACATTTGCGGCAGGACTTGCGGAAACCACCGCAGATGACGAATTCGCTGCCGGCACAGGCACAGCCACAGAAGAACTAGACAGCGCCGCACTTGAAAGGGTTGCACTTGATGGAGCAACATTCGCACTCGAAGAAGTTGCGACCGCAGCCGATGACGTTGGCATTTTTTCAATCACCGTAATCAGCGAATCACGGACATTGCGGAGGCTATCCAGCTGCTTGCGGTAGCGCGTTTTGTTGCCCGGACGGCGTTCTCTAGAATACTGGACTTCAATCTTATCGATTTGAGTTTCGACGCCCTTAAGCTCATTAAAAACCGGTCCCTCACCTTTGATAGAACCCGTCGGCGTAAAGAAATTCGTAAAGCTATCAAAAAAGCCACGCTTTTCGCCATCGCCCCAAACAAGATTCGTCGCTACAAGACAAACGAGCGCTACTGCGCCACAAACCGATTTAAACTTGAGATTTTGCATGTTTCAATAATAGAAAAAAAGAAGGCATCCCTTTACAAGCCCCCTAATTTTACTAAATTAAGACTACCCACGCGGGAGTAGCTCAGTTGGTAGAGCGCGACCTTCCCAAGGTCGATGTCGAGGGTTCGAAACCCTTTTCCCGCTCTAAAATAAATGGATCCCTTTTGGGGTCCATTTATTTTATATTGTGAACAAGTCGAGAACCCGAGAAGAGGGTTCGACAAAATCCGGTCATGGACGAAGTCCGAAGAGCGAATTTTGGAATTATCGCGCAAGCGATAAGCCCGTTAGGGTGAGTCGTCAGCCGCGCAAGCGGAGACTGACGACGAATCAAACCCGTTCCCGCTCGAAAGAAAAAGGAACCAGGCGCAAGCTTGGTTCTTTTTCTTTACAAGTGAATAAAGCGGGTTGAGAACCCGAGAAGAGGGTTCGACAAAATTCGATCATGGACGAAGTCCAAAGAGCGAATTTTGGAATTATCGCGCAAGCGATAAGCCCGTTAGGGTGAGTCGTCAGCCGCGAAGCGGTGACTGGCGACGAATCAAACCCGTTCCCGCTCCAAAGCAAAGACGACACCTTTATGGTGTCGTTTTTGCTTTTATTCGTAAATAAGGTCGAGAACCCGAGAAGAGGGTTCGACAAAATTTGGTTCCTCCTCTTCAACAGAGCTACTATTTCCAATGAATTTTAGCATGAACATCTAAATCATCTTTTTTCACAGGTCCTATATTATACCAAGTACAATTGTAACTAAAATATTCCTTACAACCATCCAATAACGAAAAAGAATACAAACTATTCAACATATGATTTCCATATACAGTTTCTCTATTGCAAGAATATAAAGATAAACTACACTCTTTCATTACATTCACGTCAACAGTATCGCCTCGAACAGTGTAAGAATTTACTATTCCAGAAAGGTCTATATCATACTTTTTTTCAACATTATTGATATCCAACAGAGAAAAACGTAAATGAAAGTCACTATCTAACGGAACTAAATTCTCAGTTTCAGAAAGAATTTGTTTTAAAGAATCTTTAGTTTTAAGCATTAAATCATAATCAGAATAGCACTTTCCACTTAAAGAATCTCTATAATTGCCTCCCCAAAAAAAGAGGCTAACATCGCATTTTTTTTCATAAGAGCAATTCACAGTCAAATAAAGTTTTAATGATTTTGCATGATGTCGCGTTACTCCACGACAATAATCAACTTCATTAGAATTTCCTCCTAACGAGACCCCTTCACAGGAGAACATGCAAAGCAAAATGGGCAAAGCCAATAGCCATTTTTTCCACATAAGGGATCTCATCGATCATCACCAATGCAGTTCCGCATAAACTTCTAAATCGTCTTTTTTTAACGGGCCGACTTGTTCCCAAGAACATTCATATCCCAGCCACTGTTCTCTTGAATCAAGGATAGAAAAAGAGTACAAGCTATTAGAAATTGTATTTCCAAATATTTCTGTCTTATGTGGTTTTGTAAAAACGGAAATTTTACACTCTTTCATTACATTCACATCAACAGTATCGTCTCGAACGGTGTAAGAATTTACTATTCCAGACAAGTCTATATCATATTTCTTTTCTACGTTATCAATATCTAAAAGAGAATAACGTAAATGGAAATCATTATCTAATGGCACCATATTCTCTGTTTCAGAAAGAATTTTCTTTAAAGAATCTTTAGTTTTAAGCATTAAATCATAATCAGAATAGCACTTTCCACTTAACGAATCTCTATAATTGCCTCCCCAAAAAAAGAGGCTAACATCACATTTTTTTTCATAAGAACAATTCACTGTCAAATAAAGTTTCAATGACTTTGCATGATGTCTCGTTACGCCACGACAATAATCAACTTCATTAGAATTTCCTCCTAACGAAACCCCTTCACAGGAGAACATGCAAAGCAAAATGGGCAAAGCCAACAGCCATTTTTTCCACATAAGTTACCTCACACAAAAAAGATTAGAGATTGAGGGATGTTTTCGTTGGCATCAACAAAGCTACTATTTTGACCAAGTTATCATCGAATGAATTTCTAAATCATCTTTCTTTGAAGGTCCTATATTATGCAACTTACAATCATAACTATATTCTTTATCACACCCGTCTGATTTGAAAAAAGTGTATTTTCCATAATTCAACTTCTTTCCATATACAGTTTCTCTTTTGCAAAAAAATAAATCTAAACTACATTCATTCATTACATCTACATCAACAGTATCGCCTCGAATGGTGTAAGAATTTACTATTCCAGAAAGGTCTATATCATATTTCTTTTCTTTATTGTCTTCATCAACAAGTGAAAACTGGACATGATTGTTCTCTGACAACGATATTGAATAGTTTCGATTTTCAAATACAGTTCTTGACACTCCTGCATTTTCTAATTTCAACTCATATCCATTAAAACACCTACCATCCAATGTATCACCGACGCCACTTCCTAGAAAACTAAAACCAGCTGTACATTTTCCATCTAAAGGACAGTATAATTCAAAGAAAAAAATATACGAGTAAGCATTTTTCTTTGAAATTCCCCAACAATGGTTACTAACAGGGTCATTAGTCCCTGTAGTTGTAAGTCCTCCACAGGAGAACATGCAAAGCAAAATGGGCAAAGCCAACAGCATTTTTTTCCACATAAGTTACCTCACACAAAAAAGATTTGGATTAGATTATTTTTGCAATTATTGCAAATACTAGCGAGACGCAATTTCCATAAATTCATATTCAAATAAAGCTCCATCTAAAACACCGAGAATATTCCATTTTCCGCTAGTTTCTTTTTCAAGAAGTGTAATACCAGTGGAATGAGTCTTCCCTGAACATTCGCCATCCGGTAGAACAGAACACAAGCCGAAAGCATAGGAAAAACGAGGTACAACAACACGTTTCGTTCCCGATGCATTTACAAAGCATTGAATATACGAAGTTGAGCATATCTCATTCGAATTATCCACTGCGAAAGATTCTTCACCAACCGTGTACGTCATCACATAATTTTGTACAGTTGTTCCAAAAGCTGTATAAGAATAATTTCGCAAATAATAACTTCCATCTTTCTCTTTTACATAATCATAACGAGAGCCATTCTGCAAAATTCTAGAATCACCTACAACACTATCATTCTGAGGAAAGCGTATTATATTTCTAACTTTCCCCACTTTATCATCATAAAGTTGAACCCCTGCATTTTGAATTTTTTTCCATTCTTCTATCGGCGAATTTACACGCCACTTTAGTCCAGGAGCATTAGGTCTATCAATCACCCAAAAATTTTCGCCAAAATACATAATAGTACGTCGATTATACACATCTATCGGAAGAGGTCCCAAGTTACTAACCCCCGTTGCTATCATAGTTTCTGCAGTATAGCCAACAACCCCATCTTGAGGCTTTTTAACTTGCCAACTTACAGAAGCCGCATACCCACCATGCCCCTTAAGACTATAATCTGGAAGTTTACTTGTAACACCTGCAAGTAAATTTACAAAATAATTTGGCTCAATTCCAGGAAAATCCTTAGATAAACTGCCAGCTCTTTGATTTAGCTGATTTGGCGATATGCCTTGATTGTCAATTTGACCACTCACTGTAGTCAAGACATTATGGTCAACATATCGATGGAATTTATCAGCACTCGACCTATAAGAAAAACCTGAATACCCAGGATCTTGAATCAAAAAACCTTTCTTTGAACTTGTAAGAGTTATAGACAGATTATCCTGCTGGTCATGAGCCTGCCCTCGAGTCCATAAGTCTCCATTTTCTGCAACCATAGAGAGAGCCACAGTATCACCATCATCATTCACCGCAGCAATCATAGCAACGCCATCTTTAAAATCGCCCCACAACGTTCCACGATCAGGTAGTTTCTTCTCATTTGAATTATACAAACTTTCGTCTGGATATCCAAAAGCAAGCAATGGATTTTTCTTTTTATCATAAGCAATCCCATACTTGTCTGTCATCGCAAGGTATTTGGGATCATCCTTGAGCTTTGCCCATACACGATAATCAGGATTATATGTTACACCGTCATCAACTTCTATTGGAATTAATCCATAATGAATAGTATCATCACCAACCACACCTACAGGTCTAGAAAAATCAAACATATAATCCGGCGATTTCATAAATTTTTCGCTAACACCAAATTTTTCCATTTCATTCTGACTTTCATAAACATCCTTCAAGGCTGCCAATATATAAGGAACGTCTTCCCAAATATACAAGGAATAGCCGGTGCCTTCGGAAAAACCACCATTTTCGCCATAATGACGATTTAACGAGCCATTCAACATATTCAAATTTTCATTAGTGCCATAATGAAGGTATTCGAACAAAGCGAGACCAGCATAAGCCTTTATCACAATGTTATTATAATCGAGAAAAGGCCCTGCCAATTCCAACCAAGAACGAATACCATCATAAGTTACTTTATACCTTAAAAGCGAAAAATCTCTAAATCCATTCGATTTATTAATCCATGCTAATAGAGCTATTCTAGCCATAACCTCCGATATGGCAATAAACTTACCTTCATGTCCCTGAAGAATTGACATATCTGTTTTTAGGAAATTTACACAACTCAATCCATTCCATATTGTTTCAAAGCCATTAGAAGCCAAGCCCAAAACTTTGTTACAAACACTAGTAGATAAAGGATAATTAGAGATATCATTATAAAAATTTACATAGTTTTGCACAACTCTTCCAGTAACATTGATTGCACTATAACAATTTTGAATACCCAAAACAAATTTGACAGCCTCCTCAACAAGTCCACTACTTGTCATAAAATAATCATCAAAATTAAGGATTCTATTTGATTTTTCTCGATCAATAAAATAGCCACTAGAATTAGATAATCTAAATGCATATCTACGCCAAGCAATATTACTTGCGGATGTTCGGGCAAACTTAGATATAATGGCATCAGCCAATAGCCGATCCAAATTACGTTTAGTTCGTTCCCAAGCGCATTTTTCAACTTCATCATTACACTCTTCAGAATACGGATCCGAAAGTTTTTCAAGAGAATCACTTGAAAGTTTCATTGTCGAAATAATACCTAAATAGGCCGCCTTATCCCGAAGAATCGAAGCTGTGGCAATGTTTCCCTGTTCAGGATCCCATTCTGAAGTCTTTGGTGTTTCAAATATACCTACCAATGTTTTTACATCCGGACATGTTAATTCCTTTAAAACATCAAAGGTCCACTGCAAACTTCGATGAAGTCCTTTCTCTATTATACTAAGATAATCTTTAAACTTACGACATGTAGACGAAAACATGCAAGCTCCCAAAAAAGGAGTAGCATCAACAACATCTTCTACATTAGTAGGAAATACGTAAGGCATAAAAAAATCCACTAGTGATTTCTTTCTAGAAACAACCTGAGATTTAAAATACACATAATTTCCAACTATGCTATCTACAGGCTCCAAGACCTTACGTTTTTCATCAGCAATATAATGTTCAATCAAAACAGAATCTTCACCAAATTTATAATCACCAAGAGGAATCACAAAAGAAACGCTATCGTTTGGATTAACATCAGCCTGAATTTGATAAACATCTCCACTTCTTCCAATTTTTTTTGATTTATCAGGTCCATTCGGATTAAATGAAAGCTTTTTTATTACAGGAGCTTTGCCGTCCAAAAAACTACGTTTATCATATATAACTTTTACAAATTGGTCCGTTCCAAAATACTTTCCAAAGTTATATTCAACTTCTACAGAATCAGGAGACAAGGCTGTTTCTTTCGCTTCTATTTTGATTTCGTCAGGAACACCAATCTCAGCCCACCACTTTATCTTAATTTTTCGATATTCTGAGAATGTTAATTCAAAAATTGGAACAAAAGCATTCTTTTGAATTATCGAAAATTGAGCAACATCTCCCTTTACCTCTTTTTTTAATCCACCAGCAAAAGCAAAACCATCTAATTCAAAACCATCCATGGATTCAACTTGGACTAAAATACGATTATAAGACCATTCAGGTAAATCAACTATTTTAAAATTGGCAGAATTTCCCTCATAAATAGTTTCTGAATTTATGGAACCTAAATCAATATAATCTTTAATTTTTTCGGAATAAACAGAATCTGCAAAATCATAAAGTACAGCATTTACAGAATCCCTTCTAGTTAATTTCGAATAACTCTTGCACGAAGAACTACTGGGATTAGCATCCACCCACCATTGTATGGGTAAATTTTGAGCAGGGCCATGATATATTATTTTATCTTCTCCTGTATAAGCAAAAGAGATTTCATTATAATCGCCATGAAGTTCATGAATACAGTCATTAATGACCAAATTTCCAGACAATTGCAAAGCTGGCACAGAATTTACGCCAAGAACAATTCTGCTAAAATACCAATCATCGGGAAAATCCAAAAGTTTTATTTCATCATTATCCTGTAATTTAACTACAGTCGCAACATTCAAAGAAACAGAGTGCGTAGCACCCCAAACATGTTGTGAATTAGCCAAAAGAGCCACAATTAAAGAAAAAATACTTAACCAACACATAAAATTTCCTTATTACAAACTCAACACAATAAAAAAACAAATTCACATAAGTAAATTATACACAATTATTTCTTAATTTACATTAATTATCACAAATAAAAGATAATAGAAGAAAATTATTGTATTTTTTACAAAAAATATATTCTAAGCCCCTCCTTTTCGGATTTGCAGGTCCTTTGCTACGGCACCAAATAATAATCCGGGCGGATTCCGAGAGCAGCTTCGTCTGTGGATAATTCCGCAGCGGGGACATTTCGACCGACAACAAGCGCGCTGTCAAAACCTGCAATTTTTGCGCCGTACACGTCTGTTCCAAGCGTATCGCCAATCATCAGCACGCGAGAGCCCGCCGGAAGCGAAACTTTAACACGTTCCCAGATTTGCGGGAAGGGCTTGCCCAAATAATAAGTTTCACAGCCCTCGCCCCCATTGGCGTCGCACATTGAATCACGGCGCAAGCGTTCCGAGAGCGCTCCAGAAACAGGTTCACGAACTGTCACGCCATTTTCATCGGGAATTTTTGGAGCCCAAGCATCCGAATTGAGCACGAGAAGAATTGCACCCGGACGTTGCAAAATTTTGACCGCGCGCGCATAAGTTTCTGGAGTATCTTTCGCCGAAGAAATCGCGACTATCGGCTCGGCAGGTTCAGCATCCATTTCAACAGCGGTAATTCCACAGGCTTCCAAAACATGCTTGCCCGTTTCTCGACCGATGTAATAGACTTCGCGCAATTTGAGTCCTCGGCTTCGCAGTTCTGCGCACAAATCCTTAAGCAAGCTCCCCGACGAAATCGTTTCTTCGGTCGAAAAATCAAAACCACGCTTGTCCGCATCACGAGCCAAAACTTCATCGACATCCGAGGCGGCATTCGTCACCAACCGGAGATGTTTCCCAGCTCGGCGGAGCATCTGGAACCAGTCCATCGCACCGGGATAAACAAAGCTCCCGCGATTGTAGAGGGTGCCGTAGCCGTCAAAGCAAAATGCATCGTAGTGGTCCAACAAATCCGTCATGTGAACATGGCGAGGGACTGCACAGGAATCGCTCTGGATCCTATCGGGCAGAGTCCTCCAGGATGACAATTCAGTTTTGCAAAGAAATGGAGATCCCGGAACTAGTCCGGGATGACATGTAAAGGAGCACGCCTTTTGCGATTCAATAATTTGCTTGTAACGCAGGTAGATTTCTGTTTCGAATTTATCCATAGCGATTATGCGTCGCTACGGAGGATGCCGTAATCGCGACCTTCCACGGGAATCACGAGCTGTAACTTCGAAAGCGTATCGATATGCTTTTCAAAGACGATCTTGAAATCTTCGCCAAGTTCTTCTTCGTCATCGTGATCGAGATTGTAGGCCACGTAGCTGCCATCTGCGAAAATCGAGATGCAGCAATCCCACGTGATGTCGCCTTCCTGCGGTTCTTCGTCATCGGCGCGGTCTTTGCTTTCAAGCATCAGAATCGGACGCGGTGCAGGAATCGGTTCGGCATGACCGTTTTCAAAAATAAAGTAATTACGGCCAATGAGTTCGTGTTCAAGAGCCATCGTGCTCGGAACGCGAGCAAACTCACCACGCAAGCGATTAATGTTTCCGAGGTCGTCTTCGTACGGGTCCTGAAAATCTTCGGGCAAGACAATCTGATAGTAATCAAACTTTTTACCGCTAGAGGCATAGTTGTCCTGCCATGACTGCGGCGGTTCAGGGCGGATTGTCAAGAAGTCTTCGAACGCATCGAGAATGTCGTTCAAGCGGGAATCCCAAGGTTTTTCCTTGAGTTCTTGAACCATTTCCATGAAATTCTTGAGGCTTTCTTCGCCCGTGATAGACTTCAATTCTTCTTCGTTTTCTGCCATATCAGACCTCTGTTTTTACGCAATAAATGTAGAAAAGTATCTGCGATTCAAAACAAGACTTCACTGGATGGGGCACAGCCCCACCCCCTTGGGCTCGGTCATGCCCAAGCAAGCTTGGTCGCGACACTCGCTTTTCGGGGGTGTCTATCGGTTGCTTGCGCACCCTCCAGGATGACGAATTCTAAATAAAAGGCGATGCCGTCCCCATTCGCGGATCATGACCACATAAGAACTAAAGTTCTAAGTGGTCAAAGAGAACGGAGTCCGGCATGACAATGCGAACTTACCACTCTTCCACGGTTTTCACCGTGAGGCTCATGGCAATGTCTTTCTCGTAGTACGAGGGTTCGTTGATGAATATCGGGTAGACGCTGCGCCCGTCGGGTTCGCCTTCAAACAGAATATCCTTGCCATCGAACGTACGGAAAAGCTTGTCGCCCTTTTTGAGTTCGCAGTAATCGTGACCGTCCAATTCCGGGTGGATCATCGCCTGTATGGCGCCACCACCCTGCGGCTTCGGGTAGCCCAAGTCTCGTAATTGCGTATAAACTTCGACCTTAATCGGAGCACGCTTTTGCAACTCGCCACGATTCCATTCCTCGGCAAGTTCCAAATAACGTTTCACGAGTTTTTCAGAACGTTCAAAAATGGCGGCGTTCAGCGTTCCATGCTGCTGCGGACCAATTTCAATGCACACGTCCGCCTTGGCGACCGTTCCAAAGTACGGCGAAGCGCTACGTTCTTCGGGCTGGTAATAAATCCAGGCATCCTCAAATTCTTGCGTGAGCACAGCCGAAGCCTTCATCGTAAACGGATCACGTGTCGAAAGAATCAGGCAATAGCCCATGTTCGAGCCCGTATTGTGCACATCCAGAATCAAGTCGGTGCGCGTATTTTCGCCCTTGGGCCCGTAAATCTTATTGAGTTCACGAGCGCGACGGAATTCGTACTGCGCAGGCTCCACAGACATATCCAAGCAAGTCTGAGCAAATGCGCGATTCAAGTCATGGTCACGGTAACGGCGATTCAGGCGAACCGCCTCCGGATTTGCAAGCACAACATCAACCGTTGCCGATTTACAAAGCGTATTATAACATTCAGGATGAGCCTTCCACTTTTCGACCAGGCTCACGCCCGTGCGTTCGTTGCCATGCGTTCCACCGGCAACGACAATTGTGTTGATTTTACTCATAAATCATCCTTATTTCTTTTCACCTTTTTTCTTGAGCCAGGAGCCACAAAGATACATCGAGAAGACGACACTTGTCACAAGGAACATAAAGATTCCCATGCAAGCGAGGTGCCCAATGCCCTGCAAGCCACGATGCGTCGTAAAGAGGAAGCCGACAAAGCCTGCAATCGTTGTCATGGAGCTAGCCATCACGTTACGGCCAGTCGTATCAAAAAGCTGACGAAGGTTCATCCCTTCATTGGATTTCGAGCACCAAGACGTAATAAAGTGGATAGTGGCGTCAATGCCAATGCCAAGCGTCATCGGAATCACAATCACGTTGTAGATGCTGATTTTTCCGAATTCAAAGAAGTACGTCAGAGCACCCAAGAGTCCAAGCGTGAGGAGCGCACCCATGCCAAACGAGACACCTCCCGCCAAGAACATCGAAGGCTTGCGGAACGAAACAATCAACGTGAGGAAAATGACAAGCACAATGACCGATGCCAGGTTAAAGCTATCCGCCTTCACCGATTCAATCACGTCCGAAAGGATGAACTGCGACGAGAACGTGCGCAAGCGTTCGCCATCAAAGTTCCAATTGCCATAGCGTTCCTGGAAGCGGTGCAAAGCATGGGCATCCCAGCTCGGGAAGTCGCCGTAAATAAAGCCAATCTTGCCATACGAGCCATCTTTTTCACGGAGCAAGTCAAGCGTCCATGCAGGCACATCTTCGGCAGTAAAAGGCTTTTCGACTTGAGCCAATTCGCGAAGCGTTTGCACGTTCGTTGAATCGTCGCCTTCGGCCTTGTCAAAGACTCTCGCTTCGACCAAGTCGCGGATTTCTTCGATGACTTCAAGGCGCTTTTCCTGGGAATCTGCAGGCGGCACGAAGCTCTTGAGCGTAAGGAAACTGCCTAACAGCGGATCCTTTTCGTCATGGAGTCGAACCATCAACGTGTCATAAAGTTTGTCCAGTTGTTCGGCCTTGGAGCCCATCACCGCGGCAGGTGTCGAAGTCACGGCACGGTTTGTCGCGCGAGTGACCTTGGTCGAAATTTTCTGTTCTGCGGCAGGAACAACCTTATCCGTATGCACACGGCGCAAATTCTTCAAGTTGTGTTCAAAATCCACATGTGGTGCAAACCAGAGCGCTACGGCACCGAGCACAAAGCCAATCAAAGCGGCATGCTTGAAGAAACTGAAAATGCGCTGTTCACTCCAGGAATCCGGCAACAGAGACTTCTGCGGAGCCGCAGGAATACCGCCCATGCAAGCGACAAAGACCGGCAAAACGAGGACGGACGTCATCATACTGAAGAGCACACCCATCGATGCCACAATGCCGAATTCATAGAAGCCACGGAAGTGTGCGACCAAGAGCGTGAGGAACGCGGCAATCGTCGTGAAACTTGCCAAGATAAACGGCTTGAGCATCTTGCGCTGCGTTTCTTCGAGAACTTCTTCGAGAGAACTGTACTTGTTCAAAAGTTTCTGCGCATTGCCCAAAATGTGAATAGAATAGTCAATGCCGATGCCCAAAATAATCGATGCGACAAACACAGTAAACGGATTCAACTTGCCATAGAAAAGTGCGGTAAAAGCAAGCGTCGGGAGGCAAGCGTAAAGCACAGAGCCGGTCACTAGAATCGGGCCCTTCACACTCCTGAAGAAGAATGCGGTCAAGAGGAAAATCAGGACAAGGCTAATGCCGAACGAGAAGATACTGTCGTTTGCAACTTCATCAACTTCCTTCAAGCCTTCGTAAGTGCCTTCCACCGTAAAGCGAGTCGGCACCGGATAATTCTTGCTGCGGAAATACGCCAAAAGTTCATCCGTCTTTGCCAAAATTTTCGTCACAAATTCATAGTCCGTCGAGGGCTTAATCAACTTTGCGTTTACGACGGCGTTAAAGAGAATCTTGCCTGTACTATCAGGTTCCGGGCTACCGATCAAACGGTTTTTCATGTTTTCCGGGAGGTAAGCCTTCGGGTTCCATTCCTTTTTACCGCTAACGGTATCGACTTTTGTTTCCTTTTTGAAGAATGCATCGAACGCGCTCACCGCTTCTTCAGGGAGACCGAGTTCCATCGGCAAATTGGCATCGAACCAGACGCGTTCTTTTTTCGGAGCCGCTTCACCGTTTGCAGAGCTCGCAGAATCCGTGGGACCATCACCAAGCAAGTCGACAACGAGCGGGCCATTCTTGCGGCCAATTTCAAGTTGCAAGTCTTCGAGGTTATCACGAATCTTTTCGAGGTGCTTGACCGGGAGGTATAAAAGCGCATTGTCCTTGAAGAACTGGTTGTCGTTATCCACCTGCGTCGAGACGAAATCGCCCTGCCAATTCTTGTGGATGTAAGCCTGAACAGAATCCTGCAAAGCAGCGGCAAGTTCTACGCTTTCGCTCTGGATAGCAATCATGAAGCGGTCGGTACTGCCGAAACGCTCATACGATTCTTCAAGCGCCTTCACGCTCGGGGTATCTTCGGGCAATAGGTGCGAAAGGTCGGCGTCGAGTTTTAACCCCGGCTTCACGAGAATCGGGAAAGCGAGGAGGAGCGCAAGGAGGATATAGAAAGCTAAGGCCGCATACTTATGACGGCAAATGAGAGGGATATACCACTGCGAGAATTTTTCCGCAAACGATTTTTTTGTATTCATGCGTAGAAATATATTAATAATCTTACAACATACGCACATCGCCATCGGCAAATTCCGACGAACAGCCTAAAAACAGGACTAGTGGGGCAACATGTTGTCGTTACGCAAAAGCGAACGCAAGACTTTACTCGCCCCGACGGCATGCGACTTCCACGTAAGCGACAAGGAATCCGAGACATGCTCAAAGGAGCCATTTTTCCCCTTATACACTTCATCGGATTCCAAACCTCCCGTGAGTACGGAATCGCGGAACCCGAGATAGTAAGCATTCTGGGTAAAGAATAGCGCGGGTTGCTCTGCCGGGCGTTTTTCAGTGAGCAAGTCATAACCCCAGAAATGATTCGGAGCGCGGACCTGCGCTAAATCCAAAACCGTAGGGCCAATATCCAACTGCGAGGCCACATCTTCGCGGATTTCAAGTCCCTTAAAGAGCGTAGTATCCGGTGAGAAAAAGCCCATGAAAATCTGCGCAGCCGAAACGCCAAGCGGTTGCGGCACCTTGTAATCAATGGAATCCACAGGAGTATCGTGGTCGCCGAGAATTACAACTACAGTGCGGTCGAAATCAGGCCTTGCATAAAGCGCTTCAAAGAATCGACCCATTTGCTCGTCCGTATAACGTAAAGCATTCTTGAAACGCACCATCGCATCTTCGGGTTTTGCAGCGTAACCGTCCGGGTAGCCATAGAACGGAATATGCGTTGCAATCGTATTTGCGGCAAGGAACCAAGCGCTATCGGCAGGCATCGCCTTGAGCATTTCTATTGCAAGATCCATCCCGAGACTGTCGGACGTTCCCGGAATTTTCGGGTCTTCAATCACGCGCCAGTTGTCGCCATAGAAACGTTCCACAAAAGGCAAAGTATGGTCAAACACCGGATTTGATACAGTCATATACGCGCGATGATAATTTGTCAGATATTCCTGGAATCCCTTGAAATGATTCGAGGCATAGAAAGCAGGCACATCGCGGTTCGGGTGTGACGGGAATCCGAGATAAGTCGAAGTTGTCCCACGCACTGTCGGGTAGCTTCCGCTAAACGCATTCTTGAACCAAAGCCCACCCACATTCGCCATTTTCCACAAGTTCGGAGCAAGCACCGTATCGCCTTCGAGCATCTGGTTCAGCACGCGGCCTTTATAGGATTCACCGAATATAAAGACGATGTTATACGGACGCGTTGCCTTGTATTCATGTGTCGGAGCTTTACGATATCCTGGGTAGTTTTTATCCGAGCGAGCACCCGCAAAATCGGCAGGCAAAAAAGCGTCCAGGTCACGAACAAGTTCATCGGTAATAGAATAGCCATCACGGAAAAATTCAAAAGTTTCAAGGCCTGCAATGTGCAACACCGGAGCCGTAAGCGTGTACTTTCCGAGCGTAAAACGCCAATCGATTTGAAACGGGAAATTCGTAACGCCACGAGCGCCAATAATGAACAAAAGCAACGGAATCAGTGAAAGCGTCAATCCCGAAGAGAGCATCGTGACTGCAATTCTCTTGTTCGGCTTTTGTGCAATCGCAATTTGAGCCATCGTCATGCGCTTTTGACGCATGGAATACGTCACACAAAATGCGATGCCACCCGCCAAAATGAGGAAAATAAGTCCAACCCACAAAACCGTTCCAAAACCATCGCCGCCAAGCGTCGAGACCGTCGTAGCATCGGTGATATTGGAAATATGGAAATAGGTACGGATAAACGAATACGAAAGGCGTTGGTGATTAAAGCGGAAGACCTCGTAATCGGCGATTGCAAAGAAAAAGTAAAATACGTAAAATACGGCAAGCGCACGCGGACTCTTCAGGAACGTGAAGATGGAAGACATCACGAGAATTGCGCCATACGCCATGAAAATTTGCCAAATAGTCTTACCCGCAAACATTTCGGACATCGAAAGTCCAAGCGGATCCGGCAACGCATAGAACAGGACAAGCATAACCGTCTGCAACAAAAAAGCCACAGACGTAATCAAGATAAACGGATTTTTGAAAAGCTGTTTAATCATCATACCAACGCAGAAAAATTCACATAAATAATAACAAAAACCACCGCACTTCATTTGTTCATTTGTGCAGTTTTTACTATATTTGGGCGCATGGATTTTGGAAGTTATGGTAAGACATGGTGGGCAAACAAGTGGCTAAACTCGATTCTTGCAACGGCAAGCGAGCAAGCTATTTTGCAGGGAATCAAGTTCGCCGCCCGTGGTCAAGTCACAAGCATCGATATCGTTGACAACCGCGTGATTTCTGTGGTAAAGGGTCCGAATGGCGGGCTCCACAACAACTACATCGTCTTCCCGAAATTTTCTAAAGAATCCTCCGAAATTTTCGTGAACTTTTTGAAGCAGCAGCCTGCGGAACTTTTGGCGTTGAACAACAAGGCGCTTAGCCCTTCGCTTGAACTCCTGATGAGCAAAAGCGGTCTCCAACTTTTCGATGACCCCGCCAAAGTCAACATGGGTTGCGACTGCCGCGATGAACGCCCATGCAAATACCTCATTGCCACGTTTTTGAAAATCGCAGAACAGGCAGACAAAGAGCCTAACGTCCTTTTCAAGATTCACGGACTCGACCTGGAATTTATCAAGGACTACAAGCCGGACGCGATGGAAATGGAAGCGCCCAGCGAAGCAAATCTCGTAAGGTCGTTCAGCAAAGCGACGAGACTCGTAGGGAATGCTGCAAGCACGGATGCGGCTGGTGATTCGGGAAATGGCTCTGCTATCGGAACTGCCGCCGGGAATGCATCCGCTAACGGGAATGTCGCAGGAAGTAATGGGGAAAGCGCAGATAGTGCTGTTGCGAGAAGCGCCGGAGAAAGCGACGAACGCGAGGCCCAAAACGCCGCCGAACTTTCTCACGCAGAAGACGCGAGTGCAAGTCTATTTGGTGGGTATAAAGGCTCGGGCCGCGAATCGCTAAATAGCATCCCGCCCAAGCAACTGCCAACATTCGATTTCAAGAGTTGGAAAGACTACTCGCACATTCTGCCCGCGATGTTGCAAAACTTTCCGAAGTTCTGCCCCGCCGGGAATTTCCGCAAAAGTTTTACGGATGAACTAGAATCGTGCCACAAGTTCTTCACCGACTTCGATAATTTTGATGCGTTCTCGGAACAGTTCCGCGTGAACAACGCAAAGACGTTCCTGATGGAAAACGAGCAACTGCGACTGTTCCACAAGCCCGGATGGCATTGGAATTTCGAGCAGTCGATGGCAGACAAAGTTATCAATAGCAACCTCACCGTCACAAACGTGATGGGCGCACTTTGCTGCCTCAGCGCCGGGAATTTTTCGTGGCACCATTACTCCGTGCGTTACTTGCACTTGATGTTGCAAGTGGCATTTTACCTTGTGCGCACCGGAGCGATTTATCCGCAAGTTTTCTGGATCGGGAAAGACGTAGCGCAAATGCGCTGGCTCCCCGCCGAGATGCTCCCCGAGATTCTGTACATTGTCGCCGACCTCGAAGTCACTGCCCCGCGAGAACTCGCGTGGACAAGCAAAGAAGAATCCTTCTTCGAAATTGCAGAACCCGCCGAACATATTCTTTCGCTGTTCATCTCGCAGCTCCTGAAATTTGCACGCAAATACAAAACTCCGCTCAAGACAAATCATGGCAATTTGCTCTCGTTCTTTTTCGATAGCGTTTCGGGAAAGCTTGCGAACAACGCTCACGCCATTCCTGGGAAAATCCAGCAATGGCTTTCGGTATATTCTTGCCTTGGTTGCCGCACGCAGATTCTCTTTGTCTGTAGCGAAATGGACGAAGATGTAGCGCTGGACGTTTTTGTACTTGACGAAGATGCAGCGAATGCCGACGGAAATGATGCCGCAAGTGCTGCCGGTAACGCGGCGGGAATGCAAAATGCCCCAAGACGCACGCCACTTTCGGAACTATTCGAAAACAACGACTCGCGACTGCTCTCGATTATGAGCGTTCTTAACGGCATTGCCGATGGCTTCAAGCCGCTCGACGCCTATTTGGAACGCCGTGCAAGCGAACCGATTTTGATGCGAGGCGCCGAACTCCTCGACTTTTTGCAGGATTGTCTCAAAAAACTCCAACTGTTCGGCATCCAAACAGAAATTCCAAAGAATTTGTTGAACATCGGTAAACCAAAGCCCAAGATGCGCTTGCAAGGCAGCATGAGCTTTGGTGCATTTACTGCTGGCGACCTGCTTGACTTCGATTGGGAAATCGCCATCGGAGACGAAAATATTTCAGCAAAGGAATTCTTGGAACTCGCCGAACAAGCGGACGGACTTTTAAAATACAAGTCCAATTACGTGCAAATTACCGAACAGGATTTACAATCCATCCGCGATAAAATTGAAGGCAAGTCTGGCGCAGACGCCAAAGGCAAAAAAGCAGCTAGGGATGATGCGGGAACGTCTTCTGAAAATGCCGCGGAAAACGCCGCGACCTCCACAGACGAAATCCTCGAAGAAGATTCCGCTCCGGAAATCACGCAAGCCAAACTCGTACAAGCGTGCTTCACCGGCGAATGCGACAACATCCCGGTCGAAATGGCGAGCGATTTCAAGCAACAGTTCGACGCCTGGCGTGCCGAAACAGATATTCCATTGCCCGAGAATCTTAACGCGACACTCCGCCCCTACCAAATGCGCGGCTACTCCTGGATGTACAAGAATCTGGAAATCGGATTCGGTTGCATTCTCGCCGATGACATGGGTCTTGGCAAAACGCTGCAAGTCATTACGTTCCTCCTCAAGATGAAACAAGAGGGTAAATTTGCAGAGAAAAAAGCCATCGTCGTGATGCCCGCAGGTCTCCTTTGCAACTGGCAAGTCGAAATCAAGAAGTTCGCACCGGAGCTCACGTTCTTTGCGTACCACGGAGGCCGCCGCGACTTGCAAAAGTTCAGCGCCGACGTATTGCTCACGACATACGCCACATTCCGCAAGGACTTTGCCGAACTCGACAAGCACGAATGGCAAACGATTATCA
>JAEEGJ010010248.1_pt1 | contig 24544 bp, 16 predicted proteins | sample 8958761 | NCBI WGS metagenome assembly JAEEGJ01 (sample SAMN16246546, study PRJNA631951) | gut metagenome | biome: gut microbiome; feature: rumen; material: RS-attached | host: Bos | place: Iran: Karaj | collected 2018-10 | reverse complement strand
ACGTGACACCGACTTCATCGAGCACATCTTCACATGCACCAATCACAACTACCTGCTGTTCTTCACCGAACAGGGCAAGTGCTACTGGATGCGTGCCTTTGAGATTCCCGAAGAAGGCAAGAACAGCAAAGGTAGGGCTATCCAAAACCTGCTGAATGTCGACAAGGACAACAAGGTGATCACCGTACTGAATGTCAGGGATCTGAAGGATGAAGATTTCATCAACAACCATTACGTGATCCTCTGCACCAAGAAGGGTATCATCAAGAAGACCACCCTCGAGGCTTACTCACGTCCACGTAAGGCCGGCATCAACGCCATCAACATCCGTGAAGGAGATGAGCTGCTGACCGCCAACATGACCAGCGGCGAGGATGAGGTGCTGATGGCACTCCGCTCAGGTAAGGCCGTCCGCTTCAATGAGAAGACCGTCCGTCCGATGGGCCGTAACGCCTCCGGTGTGAAGGGTATCACCTTGGCTTCAGAGGATGACGAAGTCATCGGCATGATCTGCCTCCACAGCCCCGAGCAGACCGTCCTGGTGGTCTCCGAGAAGGGCTTCGGCAAACGTAGCGACATCGACGACTACCGTATCACCAACCGTGGCGGTAAGGGTGTCAAGACCTTGAACATTACCGACAAGACCGGCGACCTGATCGCCATCAAGGATGTGACCGACGAGGATGACCTTATTATTATTAATAAGTCAGGCATCCTGATCAGAATCGGCGCCGACACCTTGAGAGTGATGGGCCGCGCCACCCAGGGCGTGAAACTCATCGACCTGCGTGGTAACGACGAGATTGCTGCAGTCACCAAAGTGAAGAGGGAAGACGAGGATGAAGAAGAAGTCCAGTACGACGAAGAGGGTAACCCGATCGTCATAGAACCGACTGAAAACGAAACTCCGGCTCCAGAAGCTCCCGAAACACCCGAAAATACCGAAGAATAATTTTTGGAACAAGATTTGATAAACAAATAGAAACGATAAGAAAACAATTGTAAAACTATAACAAGTAGAAAAATGAAAAAGTTAGTGATTTTGCTGGCCGTCCTGTTCACAGCCAATGTGATGATGGCCCAAAAGATGGACCGTACGAATGCATACAACTACAACAAGAACGGTCAGTATGAGAAAGCCGCTGAATCCATTGAAAAATGTGTCAATCACCAGGGTTTCCTCGGCATGAAGCCAAAAGACCAGGCTCAGGCTTGGCTGTATCGCGGCATGATTTACCTCAACATCTATCAAGACAAGAAGTTGCTTGCCAAGTATCCCGATGCTCTTGAGATCGCTTACGTGTCACTCCAAAACTGCATCAAAGCGGATGCTGACTACACCAAGGACAACGCTCAGGATGTCTATTCAAGAGTGGTGGCCATCGGTGAGTGCTACTTCCAGGATGGTATCGAACAATTCAACAACAAGGCATACGGTGATGCCGCTGCCAGCTTCAGAAAGTCATACGACATTTCGCTCACCGGCTCACGTCCTGACACTTCAGCACTTGAAAACACCGGTCTGGCTTACATGAGAGGCGAACTCTACGATGAGGCTCTGGCTACCTATGTTGACCTGAAGAACCTCGGTTACGACAAGGTTGATCTCTACAAGAACATGGCTGCTTGCTACACCCTTAAAGGCGATGACGAGAACAGCATGAAGGTGATCACCGAAGGTCTTGAGAAATATCCTGGCGACGCTGGCATGATCATCGAGAAGGTGAACCTGTATCTGAAGCAGGGTAAGGGTGAAGAAGCCCTTGGCGACCTCAACAAGCTCCAGGAGTTGGATCCTAACAACGTGTCAATCCTGTTCACGCTGGGCAGCATCTTCGGTGACGACACCCACGACATTTTCGATGCCGACAAGGCTATCGCTTACTACACCAGAATCATTGAACTCGACCCAACTTACTACGATGCGCATTACAACCTCGCCATGGTTTACATTACACTGAGCAACCAGAAGATCACCGAGGCTAATGAAATCACCGGTGCCAGCATGGCTGAAATCGAGCGCTACAACAAGCTGATGGACGAATCCACAGAATATCTGCGCCAGGGTCTGCCATACGCAAAGACTGCTTACGAAGCACAGCCATCTGACGATCTGAAGCATCTTCTGAAGACCCTTTATGTGAAGCTGAAGATGATGGATGAAGCCAAGGCTTTGGATGCTGAATAAGAAGACAGAAGTCAGAAGACAGAAGATAGAATGGGCCCCGGGAGAGTATCTCGGGGTTCTTTTTTTGAATTATATTCTTACTTCTGACTTCTGTCTTCTATATTCTATTTAACATAATATTGATTATATTTGAGAATGGATAACAAAAAGGAAACGAGAACCTTATGAAATTTATTGGAAGATTATTCGACAAAGTGAACAATTTGGGCCTTTTCAGCCGTATATTTGCAAATGAAAATTTAAAATAAAAGCAATATGGAAATCACAGGAAAAGTCGTGAGACTTGGCGGTCTCACCGAAGGCACAAGCGCCAAAGGCCCATGGCGTAAACAAGATTTAATCATTGAAACTGACGAACAATATCCCAAGACGGTTTGCCTGACCTGCTGGACTAACCAGATCAACGAAATCCAAAGCATGGTTCCCGGTCAGCTGATCAAAGCTCAGATCGACATCTCCTCAAGGGAATTCAACGGCAAATGGTACACCGACGTTCGCGTGTGGCGTTTTGACCCGATCAACGCAGCCGCTCCTGGACAGCCTGCACAACAGCCCGCTGCCCAAGCCATGCACCAAACACCACCTGCAGCAGCTCCCACTGGCGGACCTGAAGACTATTTCGGCGAAAGCAGCAACGGCGACGATCTACCATTTTGAGGTTAGAGGTGAGAGGTGAGAGGTGAGAGTTACCTTTCACCTCTCACCTTTCACCTCTCACCTTTCACCTTTCACCTCTCACCTTTCACCTCTCACCTTTCACCTTTCACCTCCCTCATGGCTTCCTCAAAGAGCTTCCATTGGGCTCTTGTCCTGACCATGTTGTGTTCCGTATATTTCACCTTATAATAGGTATCGCCATTGATATAATCAGCGAAAAACCGTACAGCCTGCATATATGGGAACAAACATGCCGCATACGGCAACATATCACGCTCCAATGGCGTCAGGAACGCTTTGGTTCCCTCAAGATAGCCCTCAAGGAAAGCATTGTAAATCTGCATGTTAAAGTGAATATTGCCAAGATCGGGATCGTCCTCAGCTCCAGTATTGGCAGCCGAACGCAGGAAATCGCCGAAATCGGAAAACACAAAGCTGGGCATGACCGTATCTAAGTCAATGATGCACAGCACCTTACCGTTCTTATCAAAAAGCATGTTATTGACCTTGGTATCGCAATGGCAGATGCGTTTAGGCAGCTTGCCTTCACGGTATAGCCGCTCACTAACACACATTTCATAAGCTAAGTCCTTGATTTTCTTAACATAATCTTGAACTTCAAGGTCTTTCATCCTGCCTACTGGATCGGCAGCAATGGCCTCATCCAGCTGCTGCAAACGGAACTCGATGTTATGGAAATTGGGGATAATCTCCCCTATCGGTTCCTGGACATCGGCCAACAACGACTCAAAGTCGCCAAAGGAACGCCCCGCATCGTAAGCCGACTGAGGAGTGACGGCCTCTTGGGTCACGCTGTCGGCGATGAAGTCCATCACACGCCAGTACTCCTCTCCCACCTTCACGTAGGTCTTGCCCGTGTCGGCCTTCACGAAATGCAGCACACGACGGTCGATGTCGCTCATTCCAGCGGCCTCATACTTACGGCGGATGTGGTCGGTGACAATCTCAATATTGCGCTGCAGCATCTCCACATCGGTGAACACCTTGTCGTTAATGTGCTGCAAGACGTATTTGGGCTGCTCCTGGCCTACAGTCATGATCTTATAGGTGTCGTTGATCAAGCCGTTGCCTAAAGGTTGGATAGCGACGATCTGTGTCTGGTCGATGAAACGTGAGGCGATGGAAATGAGTAAGTTGTTGTCGTGCATTGTTTTTGTTTTTGACAAAGATACAAAACTTTTCTTATATTTGCCTGTCAATCTCCTAAAACAAACATTATGAAAACAAAACTCTACTTAGCGTTACTCCTGGCGGCCTGTCTGTTTTCGGCCTGCACGATGAAGATTCAGGAAGTCCGAAACGGCAATTACGTTATCAAGTATAACACCATCGTTTTCGACGAGCCCCAGCGTCAGGAAGGCCAAAAGAGCGTCCTGCAGTTGGCGGTCGATCCCATTGAGAATGTGCGTATCGGCTTTATCGGCCTCGGTATGCGTGGTCCGGATGCTGTGGATCGCATGACCTACATCGACGGCGTGACTGTGGTTGCCTTGTGCGACATCGAGCCTGACCGCGTTGAGAAGGTGCAGACCGACATCTTGGAAGCCAAAGGACTGCCCCGCGCTGCAGCTTATACCGGCCGTGAAGGATGGAGAGAACTCGTCGAACGCGACGACATCGACCTCGTGTATATCGCCACCAACTGGCAGACCCACGTGATGATGGCTACCTACGCCATGCAATGCGGCAAGCACGTGGCTGTGGAAGTCCCTGCTGCCACCTCCATCGAAGAGTGCTGGCAACTTGTGGATGTGGCCGAACAGACCCAACGCCACTGCATGATGCTTGAGAACTGCTGCTACGACTTCTTCGAGCTGACCGCCTTGAACATGGCTCAACTAGGCCTGCTGGGCGAACTCATCCACGGCGAGGGTGCCTACATCCACAATCTGGAGCCTTATTGGCATGAGTACTATGAGAACTGGCGCCTGGATTTCAACCAGAGCCATTCGGGTGACGTCTACCCCACCCACGGCCTCGGACCTCTCTGCCAAGCCTTTAACATCCACCGTGGCGACCGCATGAAGACCTTGGTCTCCATGGGCACACCTTCTTATAATGGTAAGAAAGTAGCCAAGGAAATGATGGGTGTAGATGACTTCGCCAATGGCGACATGACCACCACCATGATCCAAACCGAGCAAGGCAAAACCCTGCTGATCGAGCATGACGTCTACACCTACCGTCCTTACAACCGTCTCTATCAGTTGACAGGTACGGAAGGCTTCGCCAACAAATATCCCTCTGAGGGATTCACCGTTCTTGAAGAGAAGTTGCCAGAGGGCTTTTTGGCTGAAGGTCAGCACCTGAATCCTCACGGCTTTGTTCCGGCTGAGGTGCGCGACAAGATTTTGAAGGAATATCTCCACCCCATTGCTGTTGAGATTGAGGAAAAGGCCAAGGAAGTGGGCGGTCACGGTGGCATGGACTTCGTGATGGATTACCGTTTGATTTACTGCCTGCATAATGGATTGCCGCTCGACCAAGACGTTTATGACGCCGCTGAGTGGTCCTGCTTAGGCGAGCTCACCGCAGCCTCCATCGCCAATGGTGGCATGCCCGTTGCCATGCCAGACTTCACCAGAGGTGATTGGAACAAGGTCAATGGATATCGGCACGCAGTGAAGTGAAAAAGATTTCCCCGTCTTTCCAAACGGTGTAGTCGCGGGCGTAAAGCAGATTCAACTGATTGTAAAACTCGGTATCATTTTCGGTGCCGAGTTTTTCTATTGGCGTGGAGGGATCATAGATGCCACGGCGAATCTTAGGCAGCTTCTGGATTTCCTTATCGGCCTTACAGTAGCCCACCCAGGTCCGCTTCCCAATCAGCACCAAAACGGCATCCTTCAAGAAACGCCAAGGTTTCTTCACCACAAACATCAAAGGCAACCAGAATACGATGCTGAAGATCGAAAGTATCACGTCCAACAGGCGTTTGTTACGACGGTTGGCCACCGTGTCGATAGCCTTGATGTCGACAGTATAGAGGTCACCGCGAGTATTGATGCTATTGCTGCCAATGATAGAGAGACTGTCCTCAGGAGCGATCTTATAGTCGACGTTGGAGGCGTGCCATTCCACCATCTTGTCGATGATGACCTGATGCGGTACATCCTTGGAACAGAAGATAATCTCCGTGATCTTGTATATCGTGATGATGTCGGGCACCTGGCTGATGCGGCCGATGAAACCCTCGGGGGTCTCATTCGTGTCGGAGCTCACCAGCCCGATGAAGTCGGGTTTGATGGAGGTACTTTGGATGAGAGCCTCAACGCGCTGGGCCTCATCGGGACTGCCGATGAGGATGAAACGCTTCTTGGCGTTGCGTTTCGACATGAACGACTCCTTCCCCATCCACACGCCGATGAGCCTCGTTATCGTCATCTCCATCGCGAGCCACAACGTGCCGAAGAGGATCAAGGCACGTGAGAAGCGAAGCGACTCAGGCAGCAAGGCGTAAAGCACCAGCACGAAGACGCTGCCGGTGGCGACGCCAAGCACAGCCCTTCCGATGTTATAGGGCTTGTCGTATCCTCCAGCAAAATATGTGCTTATCAACCAAATAAAGATATATGCCGGTAACACGAGGGCAAAAAGTATCGTTGGATAACTGCCCACCCCTTCGTAAACGGTCATCTTACCCCAGTAATAGCTGATCACCGCCAGTCCGGCGTAACCCAATATGGCATCAAGGAAAGGAATAGCGATTTTGTGGAAGAACTGGGAGACCAGAGCGAGAAATGCCTTGAAATAGATGGCCAAATTGATGAAGAACGAGAACCAAAAAGCGCGTTTCTGTCCGAAATGCTTCTTGGCAAAGATCTCCATGGCCTTGTAAAACACCAAGACGTAGTTGACACTGGTCTTCTTCGTGCTCTCGCCCTTGTAGTGGATGATTCGGGTCTCCGGGAAATAATAGTTCTTGTAGCCTCCCTGCGTAATGCGGTACGAGAGGTCGATATCTTCGCCGTACATAAAGAAAGTCTCGTCCAACAGTCCAACCTTGTCGAGGGTCTCACGGCGCATCAGCATGAAGGCACCCGCTAAGATCTCCACCTCGTTGGTCTCCTCGTTGGAGAGATGTCCCATGTAATAATGGGCGAAACGCTTATTGTGCGGGAACAGTTTGGCAATGCCGAACATCTTGTAGAACGCAGCAGCTGGAGTAGGCAGTCCGCGCTTCGACTCTGGCAAGAAGTTGCCCTTGCCGTCCACCATCTTCACACCGAGACCTCCAGCATCAGGATGGGAATCCATAAAGGCGATGCACTTGGCAAAGGTATCGTCCTCCACCACCGTGTCGGGATTGAGCAACAATACATATTCACCCGTGGAAATCCTGATGGCTTGGTTGTTGGCGCGGCTGAAGCCCACATTCTCCTTATTGGCGATGACTTTCACCTCAGGAAACTTCTTGGCAAGCATTTTCAATGAGCCGTCCACCGAGTTGTTATCAACCACAAACACTTCTCCGTCAATGCCTTGCAACGATCTACGTACCGAATACAGGCATTGCTCCAAGAAGAACTCTACGTTATAGTTGACGATGACGATGGATAGCTTCATACCGCGAAAAAACGGGCAAAAATAGAAAATTTTCCTTCAAGTAATAATCTTATAACGTTTAATCTCCAAAAGAATTGTAATTTTGACACGATTTTTTCGTTAAAACAATATGGAAGACCAACAATTAACCCCTTTACGCTTCGGCATCATGGTCGACGACCTCTCCCTTGAGGCCTGGAAAGTGGATACGGTGAAGAAACTCATCGAAGGCGGAATGCGTCTTGAGTTGATCGTTAGGAACACCGAAGCGACTCAAAAGAAGGGGTTCTTCCATTGGTTGATGCACTACCCTATCCGCCGTGGGTTCTTCCAAATCTGGAACCATTACTGGTTCAAGCCCACCTCAAAAACGATGACCGAACTGGAACCAGCCCTGAAATCCTTGGGACTTTCGTTGACGGACATCCCCATTTTGGACTGTGAACCAACCCACAAAAAGACTTCAACCTTTATTTTAGATAAAGATATTGAATCCATTAAGAATCATCAACTTGATTTTATTTTAAGATTTGGTTTCGACATCATCAGAGGCGAAGTTTTACAAGCGGCAAAATACGGCATCTGGTCCTTCCATCACGATGACGAGATGGCCTATCGAGGCGGCCCTCCCGGATTCTGGGAATGGATGCAAGACAACCCTCGGAATGGCGTTATTCTGCAACGCCTAACCGACGTGCTCGACAAGGGCAATATCCTGAAAAAACGTTGGTATCCAACTATTTTACATTCGTACAAAGCCCACCTTGACCAACTGCTTTCGGATAGCGCCGACATGCCTTTGCAGGTGTGCCGCGAGATTCAGTTTACCGACAAGCTGAACGAGTATCAATCGGCATCGGAAGCCAAGATCAACCGCCCGCCGGTGAATATCAAGATGCTGAAATACTGGATCTTATGTGTAACAAGGCGTTTGCGTTTCCATCTTCACGATATGTTCCGTCAGGAAGACTGGAACGTGGGTTATGCGGAGGTCCCGCTGAAGGAATTCATCAAGGCGCCTGAGATCACCGAAGAGGACGTGGTATGGTTCAAGAGAAAGAAAAGATCCATCTATTTCGCTGATCCTTTTGTGATTACAACACAGAACGACACCTATATTTTCTACGAGAGTTACAACTACAAAACGGGCAAAGGCCATATCGAAGTGGTTCGGAGGTCGAAAGGCTTCAAGAAACCGAAAGTGGCATTGGAGGAGCCTTTCCATCTCTCCTATCCCTTTGTATTTGAGCACGAAGGCGAGGTGTATTGCATCCCTGAGTCGAACGAGGCAAACCGCCTGAATCTGTATCATTTCAACGAGAAAGAGCTGAAATTGGAGCAAGAATGCGTGCTGATAGAGCATATTCGGGCCATCGACCCCACTTTGATCTATCGCGATGGATGCTGGAACCTGTTCTTTACCCAGAAGGACTTCCCGAGTGTAAAACTCTATCGCTATGTAGCTGAGGATCTTAAGGGCGACTACCGTCCACATCACGCCAATCCCATCAAGGTGGATTGCGCTGATGCCCGCATGGCAGGTGCCTTCTTCGAAATGGATGGCGAACTGATCCGTCCGGCGCAACAATGCGGCCGATACTATGGCATGGCGGTCAACCTCAACCATGTGGACCAGTTTACCAACAAGGAATATGTTGAAGCACAATACGATACGATAAAACCGTTTGCACACTCGAAGTACAAGCAAGGTTTCCATACCCTGAACGGCAACGACACCATCACCGTCTTCGACGGAAAACGTTGGCGCTTTACGCTATTCGGCATGTTTCACCAGATAAGAATCAAGTTGCATAGGGACAAGACACATGTTTAAGAAAATATTGGGCACGGGCATAACAAGGGTGATGAATCTGTTGATCGGGTTCATTACGATGATGCTTGGTACCAAAGTGTTAGGTCCAGCCGAATGGGGCATTGGATTCACCGTGCTGACCGACGTGACGTTCCTGCTGATCGGTGTGGAGTTTTTGGCTGGCAGCGGACTGGTGTATTTCACCCCGAGAAAGAAACTCTCCACGTTGATGGCCGTTTCGTATGCCTGGATCGCCTTGGTCATGGCGTTTTACGTCCTGCTGTTCTTAGTCCTTTCCCACTTCCCTACTACGTTTGATCGCATCGTTCCCCGTGGTTATGAGGTGATAACGCTATTGCTGACGTTGGTTTACAGCTTCCATAATTTCAACCTGAACGTGTTTTTGGGCAAGGAAAAAGTGGGGACGTTCAACTGGATCTTCTTACTCCAGATTCTCGTCCAGGTGAGCTCGATGGTGCTGTTCATCTATGTGTTCGACATCCGCGATGCGCATGCTTTTGTCTACTCGCTATTGTGTGGTTACATCACGGCCTTCATCGTAGGCTTTGTGCTGATGATCCGCATGGTCGGGCACAACGGTTCCGATCCTTTCTTCCTGACGGCTAAGGAGATGCTGAAATATGGTTACGTCATCCAACTCTCCAATTTGGTAAGCACCTTAAACCGCCGCATGAGCATCTACCTGCTTCGTCAGCACTGCACCAAGGAATCGGTGGGTGTGTATGGCGCCGCTTCGCAGGTGGGCGAAGGCGTGAAGGTGTTTGGCATGAGCATCTCAATGGTACAGTTCTCCCGACTCAGCAACATGAACGACCAAGGAGAGATTGTAAAACTAACTATTAAATTCTTAAAAATCACTGTAATACTTACCTTGATAGCGCTGTTAGCCATCGCCTGTCTCCCGGTGAGTTTCTTCGAATGGCTGTTCACCGACGAGTTTGGTCAGGTGAAAGAGATCATCCTGCTGATGTCGCCTGGACTGCTATTCCTCTCGGCTCAAATGATCTTCTCGCATTATTTCTCCGGCACCGGCGTACCGAAATACAACCTCTACGCCTCGTTGACCGGCCTTGCCGTGACAGTCCCCTGCACCTTCATCATGATCCCCGTTTGGGGCATTGTCGGCGCAGCCATCTCATTCTCATGCACCTACACAGCCATCATGCTGTACCAATGGTTCAAATTCAAGAAGATCACTGGAGTGAACACAAGGGATTTGTTGCTGACGAAAGAAGATTGGACATGGTGTAAAGCCGAATTTTTAGCTATCTTTGCAAAAAATAAAAACTGATGGAAAACGAATATTTGGAAGAGAATCAAGATATATTCAACCAACCCGAGGAAACTCCGGCAGTAACCACAGCGTATACCGACGATGACATCATCCATCTTGAGGATATGGAGCACATCCGTCGTCGTCCCGGTATGTATATCGGAAAATTAGGCGATGGCGCCTCACAGGATGACGGTATTTACGTTTTGATTAAAGAGGTGATAGACAACTCAATAGACGAGTTTACTTCAGGCTTTGGTAAAAGGATTGAATTGACGATTGACAAAGCGGACAAGAAGGTCTCCATCCGTGATTACGGCCGTGGCATCCCGCAAGGAAAGTTGAAAGAGGCGGTGTCGCAGTTGAACACTGGAGCGAAATATGACAGCAAGGTGTTCCAAAAATCCGTGGGTTTGAACGGCGTCGGTACCAAGGCCGTCAATGCCCTTTCCTCCTATTTCAAGGTGCAGTCCATCCGTGACGGCAAGACCCGCATCGTGGAGTTCGCCCAAGGCAAGATGACTTCCGACACGGGCATCATCGATTACGAAAACGCCACCGAGACCGGCACTTTGGTTGAGTTTATCCCCGACAGTGCCTTGTTTGGCAATTACCATTACGTGGACGATTATGTGGAGAAACGCGTTTGGAACTACGCATATCTGAACCGCGGCCTCACCATGATTTACAACGACAAGCGCTATTACTCGAAGAATGGCTTGCTTGATCTGTTGCAAAACAACATGGAAGGCGAAGGTCTCTACCCCATCATCCACATCAAAGATGGTGACTTTGAGGCGGCGTTCACCCACGTCAATGGCCAGTCAAACGACTATTTCTATTCGTTTGTCAATGGCCAGCACACCACCGAGGGCGGCACCCACCAGTCGGCTTTCCGTGAGGGTTATGCTCGTGTGGTGCGTGAGTTTTTCCAAAAAGAATACGAGCCTGCCGACATCCGTCAAGGTTTAATCTGTGCTTTATGTGTGAGGATTCAAGAGCCTGTGTTTGAGGCGCAAACGAAAACTAAGCTTGGCTCCACTCACCTCGCTCCCAACAATCCTGACGGCACCAATGACAGTCCTTTCCTCAAGACCTATGTCTTCGACATCTTGAAACGTCACCTCGACAATTACCTGCATAAGAACCCCGATACCGTTGCCGTGTTGCAGGCCAAGATCCAAGCCAACGAGAAAGAACGCAAGGAGATTGCCGGTATCAAGAAAGCAGCCCGTGAGAGCGCCAAAAAGGTTAGCCTGAACAACAAGAAACTCCGCGATTGCCGCATCCATCTGAACACCAACCACGAGAAGCGTTTGGAGAGCACCATCTTCATTACCGAGGGTGACTCCGCATCGGGAAGCATCACCAAGAGCCGTGACGTGCAAACCCAGGCCGTGTTCAGCTTGAGAGGAAAGCCTTTGAATTGCCTTGGAATGACAAAAAAGGTGTGCTATGAAAACGAAGAGTTTAACCTGCTGCAAGCCGCTTTGAACATTGATGAAGACATTGAGAATCTGCGCTATAACAACATCGTGATTGCCACTGATGCCGATGTCGACGGCATGCACATCCGTCTGCTGCTGCTTACCTTCTTCCTCCAGTTCTACCCCGACTTGGTGAAAAACGGCCACGTTTACATCCTGCAGACCCCACTGTTCCGCGTGAGAAACAAGAAGGAGACCTATTACTGTTACACCGAGGAAGAACGCGTCAACTCCATCCTGAAATGCGGCAAACAGGCTGAAATCACGAGGTTTAAAGGTCTTGGTGAGATCTCCCCTGACGAGTTCCGCACTTTCATCGGTCCTAACATGCGACTGGAGCCTGTCATCTTACAGTACGACTTCGGCATCAAGGAGCTGCTCAAGTATTACATGGGCAACAACACTCCTGAACGTCAGCGGTTTATCATTGACAATCTAAGGATTGAAGACGACACATACATTGATAAAGTATAAAAAATGAAAAAAGCACTTTTGATCATGGGAAGCGTAATCGCTTTGGCGGCTTGCACTGAAAAGCCGCAGCCACGTTACCAGGTGGCAGAGTATCCCGAGGCATTCCGGGATGAAACTGTTGTTGACAATTACTTTGGCACCGAGGTCGCCGACCCCTACCGTTGGTTGGAGAACGACACTTCAGCCGAGACTAACGCTTGGGTGGAAGCCGAGCGCAAGGTGACCAACGACTATTTGAGCCACATCCCCTTCCGTGGCGCTATCAAAGATCGCTTGACCGCTTTGATGAACTATGAACGTTACAGCATCCCCGGCAAGCGTTTTGGCCGTTACATCTACAGCAAGAACGACGGTTTGCAGAACCAGAGCGTGCTCTACATCCAGTATCCCGACCAAGAGCCTGAGGTTCTGTTGGATCCCAACAAGCTCTCCGACGACGGTACCGTGGCCTTCGGAGGCGGCTCACAGTCGAACGATGGCAAATACTACGCATACCTCATCCAGCGCAGTGGTTCCGACTGGCAGGAGATCTTCGTGATGGACATCGCCACCAAGGAACTCCTTCCCGACCATATCGAATGGGCGAAGTTTACCGGTGCCTCTTGGTACAAGGACGGCTTCTTCTATGCTGCTTACGACAAACCCGTGGAAGGCAAGGAATTCAGCAACGTGAATGAGAACCATAAGATCTACTATCACAAACTGGGTACTTCACAAGACCAAGATGAATTGTTCTATGAGAATCCCAAGCAGCCTCGTTATTTCCATTCCGTTGAGGTGACCGAGGACGAGCATTACATGTTCCTTTATGAAAGCGGTCAAGGCGCTGGCAGCACCCTGTGGATCAGGGATATGCAGGATCCTAAGGGTAAATTTGTGCTGATCGCCGACAATATGGATTACTTCTACAATCCAATCAAGGTGATTGATGGCAAGATTTACATCCAGACCAACTATAATGCACCTAAGGGTCGCGTGGTGATCGCTCCGGTTGAAAAGCCTCAGATTGCCAACTGGGTTGACCTGATTCCTGAATCTGAGAATGTGTTGGTCGCCGCTCAGATGGCCGCTGGCAAGATGATCGTCACCTACGACAAGGACGCTGCCAACCATGCATACGTGTATGACCTGAATGGCACCATGATCCATGAGATTGAGTTGCCCACCTTCGGCGAGGTTGGCTTCAGCAGCCGTTACGATGAGCCTGAAGTGTACTATGGCTTCACCTCATTCGTCTATCCCATGACCGTGTTCAAATATGACATTGAGAGCAACACCTCCACGGTGTTCCGTGCGCCTCAGGTCGACTTCAATCCTGCTGACTTCACCACTGAGCAGGTGTTTGTCACTTCGAAGGATGGCACCAAGGTGCCGATGTTCCTGACCTATAAGAAAGACCTTGTGAAGGATGGCAAAAACCCCACCTTCCTGTATGGCTACGGTGGCTTCAACATCACCTTGAATCCTGGCTTCAGCACCTCACGCCTGCCCTTCTTGGAGAATGGCGGCATCTATGCCCAGATGAACCTTCGTGGTGGCAATGAATACGGTGAGGAATGGCATCAGGCTGGTACCAAACTGCAAAAACAGAATGTGTTTGACGACTGCATCGCCTGCGCTGAATATTTGATTGACAACCACTACACTTCTGCTGATTATCTCGCTTTGAACGGCGGTTCCAACGGTGGTTTGTTGGTGGGTGCTGTGGTGAATCAACGTCCTGACCTCTTCAGGGTGGCTGTGCCGCAAGTCGGTGTGATGGATATGTTGCGTTACCATCTGTTCACCATCGGTTGGAACTGGGCCAGCGACTATGGCACCAGCGAGGACGACGAGGCCATGTTCAAGGCTTTGTATGCCTACTCACCGCTGCATACCATCCAAAGCGGCAATGACGTGCATTATCCTGCCATCATGGTGACGACTGCCGACCACGATGACCGTGTGGTGCCCGCCCACAGCTTCAAGTATGCCGCCGCACTGCAAGCCGCACAAACAGGTTCCGAGCCTAAGATCATCCGCATTGACAGCAAGGCCGGCCACGGTGGCGGCAAACCCGTTGCCAAGGTCCTCGAGGAGCAAGCCGACATCTACTCCTTCATCCTTTACAACATGGGACTGACCTATCCTCAGAAGTAAACGTTCGTCATTGCGAGCGAAGCGAAGCAACCCGAAGGCTCGCTGAGCGAAGCGAAGCAATCCAACCAGACCATTTCGAGTCATGTTGGATTGCTTCGTCGTTTACACTCCTCGCAATGACGATGGCTTTATCGCTTCATGATTTTCTTAACGACGATACCGTTCTTAGTCTGGTATCTGACAATGTAAATACCTGAGGTCAGCTCGCCTTCCTCCCTCCGTCTTCCTAAGAGGTCATATATCTCAACACCAAGGATTTCTTCCTCTTCCTCGGTTTCGGCAACGTCGGCGTTGGAACTCACAACAGTCAAGTCATAGCCGTTGTCGTTCGAGACCATGGGATAGTTGGTGGTGACCAAACGGATGCGGTAATGATCGCCTTCGATAAGATCTGATGGAAGGGCTACATTGAAGTTACCGCTGGTGTTGGTGGTGATCCTGCACATCTCAGTAGGATTACTGAAACTGCCATTGGCGTCTGAGAGTTGGGCAATCACTTGGTTTGCAGCACCGTTGAGGTTCTCAGGACTCATAGTGCCGTTCAAGGTGTATTGAATATTCAGGATATCACCAGGATGGTAAGCGCTGCTTGCAATAGCCTCCATCTGAATCGAGGGGTTGTAAACCAAAAGCACATCGTCGATAAAGAGATCGTCGGTATCATAGCCCTCTCCTGGATTCTTATTGGTTGTGATATTCAACAGAATGTAACGAGGATCGTTGCAGGGTCCTTCATGAACAAAAGGAATGGAAAGTCTTCTCCATTGATAGGATCCTCCCGAAGTGCTGGTGCGTTTGAAGTTCTCTGTTGCTGTGGCCACGAGCATGTTTGCCGGATCGACCGTGCCATCGGCGCGGCTCTTGAAATCCGCGTTGCCATGGACGAATGCCTTTACCTGTGCGTCCTGGGTGGAATTGTCAGAACGGAAGCATACCCATACCGTCAATGAGTCAGGTACAACTGAAATTGGTGTATTGAAAGCATCCAGATTACGAACGGTATAGTTGTAGTTGTTTGATCCGGTAGCACTCATGTCACCGGCATATACCCTACCATTGGTCATGTTGCCATTGGCGGTGACGCTGAAAAAGAGTATGGTGATGGTTCTTGGCCAAAGTCTCGCGCTTTTGCTACCAGATGAGCCGGGACGAACAACTGTTGATGGCTCAATCTGCTTTGAAAGATAACCCGTGTAACTGCCGTCGGCCGACATGCCTGAATGCCAGTGTACAGGCTCATAGGTGTCGTCTCCCGATCCAAAGTTTGCCCAGTTCTCAAAACCTCTATTGTCAAATTGGGTGCCATATTGAGCGAAACCAGCGATGCCGCTCAAGCAAATAAAAACGGTTAAAAAAAGGCTGAATCTTCTCATAATACTTGGGGTTGAATTAAAACACAAAATTAAAAAATTCACTTTTTTCACTTGACTATTTTCAAAAAAACTTAATTTTGTCTTTTAATATCTTTTTAACTATGTGTGGAATTGTAGCTTATGTAGGGCATCAAGATGCCTATCCAATCCTCATTGAGGGACTCAAACGACTTGAATATCGTGGCTACGACAGCGCAGGCGTAGCGCTGCTGAATGCCAACAACGAACTGAATGTCTACAAGGCCAAAGGCAAGGTCTCCGATTTGGTGGCATACGCCTCGACCAAGGATATCAGCGGCCATATCGGCATCGCCCATACCCGTTGGGCCACCCATGGCGAACCCAACCAGACCAACGCACACCCGCATCTTTCCAACTCAGGCAACATCGCGTTGATCCACAACGGCATCATCGAAAACTACATGAGCCTCCGCAAGGAACTTGAGAAACGTGGCTTCTCCTTTAAGTCATCGACAGATACCGAAGTACTCACCAACCTCATCGAAGATGTGCAGCAGAGCGAACACGTCGACCTGTTCGAGGCCGTCCGCATCGCCCTCAACCACGTGATCGGCGCCTACGCCATCGCCATCGTTGAGAAAGGCCATCCCGATGAGATCATCGCCGCCCGTAAAGGCAGCCCTATGGTAATCGGCATTGGTGACAACGAATACTTCATCGCTTCCGACGCCACCCCCATCGTAGGCCGCACCCAAAAGGTGGTCTACATTGAGGATGAACAGGTGGTCCGCATCAAATTAGGTGAAGAGCTGCATATCAAGACCATCCAGGATGTGGAAGCCATTCCTTATGTCCAGGAGTTGAAGATGAACCTCGACAGCATCGAGAAAGCCGGTTTCGACCACTTCATGATGAAGGAGATTTACGAACAGCCCGCCATCGTGCGCGACACCATGCGCGGCCGTCTGCATACAGAGACCAACACCGTGAGCCTGGGCGGCATCCTGCAATACGAAAAACAGCTGCTTTATGCTGATAACATCGTGTTTGTGGCCTGCGGTACTTCATGGCACGCCAGCCTCGTTGGAAGTTACCTCATCGAGTTCTTAGCTAAGATCCGCGTGAAGGTAGAATACGCCTCTGAGTTCCGTTACCGCCATCCCGTCATCACGCCTCACGACGTAGTGATTGCCGTGTCACAGTCAGGTGAGACCGCTGATACTTTGGCCGCCATCAAGTTGGCTAAGGAAGAAGGCGCTATCGTGTTAGGTATCTGCAACGTCATCGGCTCATCTATCTCGAGAGCTACCGATGCTGGTATCTACACTCACGCAGGTCCGGAAATCGGTGTGGCCTCCACCAAGGCATTCACCTCACAGGTGACCGTGATGGCTATGCTCGCCCTGCGTTTGGCTGAGCTGAAAGGCACACTCACCGACGAGCGTCGTGCTGAGCTCATCCAAGAGCTTGACCGCATCCCAGAGAAGATCCAGTGGACTCTCGACCACAGCGGTATCGTCAAGGAAATCGCCGCCAAGTACAAGGATGTGCGCAACATGCTTTACTTAGGTCGTCTGCAGAACTATCCAGTGGCCCTCGAAGGTGCCCTGAAGCTCAAGGAGATCTCCTACATCCATGCAGAAGGTTATCCGGCAGCCGAGATGAAACACGGTCCTATTGCCCTGATCGACAAGGATATGCCTGTGGTGTTCATCGCCACCAACCATCGTACTTACGAAAAGGTGATCAGCAATATCCAAGAGGTGAAGGCCCGCGACGGCAAGATCATCGCCATCGTTAGTGAAAAGGACGTCATCGCCCGTAAGATGGCCGACTACGTCATTGAGATCCCGGAAAGCGAATCGATTTACTCGCCGTTGCTGGCTACCATCCCGTTGCAGATCCTTGCCTACTACATCGCCGTGATGCGTGGTTGCAACGTCGACCAGCCGCGTAACTTGGCTAAATCAGTCACAGTGGAATGATTCGGGAATAATCCCGAATCATTCTTTCAGCTCCCTGTATTCGTAGCTGATATCATCACCGCAGGTGACCACCATATACGAAGGCTTCGTATCCTCGTTGAGGTTGTCGGTCATCACGTATTGCACGCCGTCAAACGTCTTGGTGGCACGGTAATGGAAATGACCCATCACTACCATATTCACTTGGTTCTCACTCATCAGGTGCATGAATGAGTACGTTTCGTCTTCAGGTAAGTTAGCTGCAGGCGTGGTAGTGTAGTTGTATGTGTTGCGGAACAGCCAACAGTGGCTGATGACAAAGCAATAGCGATACTGACTGCGTTTGGCGAGTTGCTCCTCAACCCATTTCATTTGTCGGTCGCCGTGGGTGCCGTTACCTGAATCCAAGAAGAGATACAGGTCCTGATGGCCGCCCAAGGTCTTCACCGTCACAGCGTAAGTCGAGGTGTGGAAATGGGTTTTGAAATGATCCGCACAGTCGAAATACAAATCGTGGTTACCGATGATCGGGAAACATGGATCGTTGTCGGCATGAATGGCTGGATCGTATTGCATAGCCGCTTCAGCCAGAATATATGGATTCTCCCCTCTCTCGTTGACGATGTCGCCAGCAATGATGCTGAAGACAGCCGTAGAGTCGTTACGTTCGGCGGTGATGTATTTGGCGAAACGCGAGTTATCGTCGTTGATATGGCTATCTGAGGAGGAATAGAAGCAGTATTCGTCAGGAACGCTGTCAATGACAGGCATTCCGTTGTGGTCGTTCCAATCGAGCCAATCGGTCACACGGGCTTCGGTATCGCTACGGTTGACTACCATGCCTAAAATGTCGAGGCGGTTACATGAGGAAACAAACATCAGGCCTAAGGCCAACAATATAATATAGGTAAGTCTTTTCATGATGATCAATATTTAAAGGTGCAACCGATGTTAAAGAAGAATCCGTTGTATTGGGATGTGAGGTTCATCACACCCGACGGATGCAGACCAGCCTCGGCGTTCAGACGCCATTGGTCGTTGATGTTATAGTAGCCGTGCAAGTTATAAAAGAACAAAGCAAAACGCTCGATGATGAACTCACGGTAGTTGGAGATGCCGCAACCGATGTTCCACGGATGATCCTGGGCAAACAGGTTGCATTGGATGTCAAATGAGACGTTCATAGGTTCAAAGATAGTGCCTTCTCCCCCATTTTTCCGCAGCGGGATCTCACCGATGTAACGGCTGCAGAGGCCGAATTTAAAGACCCAGTGGATGTTGCGATAACCGAAGTTAAGCATGGCATTGAACTCCTGCAGGCCATAGCTCGGGAAAAGTCTGTAGAGATAACGGTTCTCTAAGAAGAAGGTGCCTTTCTTGCCTTGATGCAGGTCGATCTGATAGGCCACGTTTAAGGCAAAACGGTTTTGTGTGCCGGCAAGCAGTCCGAGGTCGAGACGGAAGTTGTCGGCCAATTGAAAGTCGGAGCCAATGGCGAAGTTAGCCCTCGAGTGCTCCGTGCGGTTGTAGTCGTATTCGGCGTAGGCTCTGATGTGCTGGGCGTTGGCGACGAACACTGACAAAAACAAAAATGCAATGATAAAAAGTCGTTTCATATCAAATATTTTTACGGGACAAAGATAGGGTTTTTTATCTTTGCAAAAAATACGGCTTATGAAAATCCTAAGCATCGACAAGGTCCGCCAGGCGGACCAATACACCATCGAACATGAGCTCATTCGTTCCATCGATTTGATGGAGCGTGCTGCCGGTCAGGTATTCGAGTGGTTGATGCCACGTCTCAAGGCCGACAATAAGGTGTTGTTTTTCTGTGGTACAGGCAACAATGGCGGCGATGGACTTGTGGTGGCACGGCTACTATACGAGAAAGGCTTTGAACCTAAAGTGTATATGGTGGGCAACCTCGACAAGATGAGCCTTGACTGCCAGGATGAAGTTTATCTGTTTCAATCCAGAACTGGCATCACCCCAACCCTAATCCAGTCGGCTGAAGACTTCCCCATTTTCACCCAAGGTGAAATTATCATCGATGCCCTATTCGGATCAGGACTGAACAGAGCTGTGACCGGTGTGGCAGGTGAACTGATCGAACACCTCAACCGCCAACAAGCCATCCGTATATCCATTGACATTGCTTCAGGGTTGTTTGCCGATAGCCCAAGTCCCAATGCTGCCATCTTCAGACCCGACTATACCCTCACTTTTCAAGTGCCGAAACTAGCTTTCATGATGCCTGAAAACGACCCATACGTTGGTCAGCTGGAGATCTTGGATATCCAATTACATCCTCAATTTTTACTTGAAGTTGAAACAAATAACTTCTTGGTTGATAAAGAGATGATTCAACCGATGATTCATCATCGGACGAAGTATTCGCATAAAGGAACCTATGGTCATGCCCTGCTGGTTGCTGGTTCGGAAGGCAAGACAGGTGCAGCCATTTTGGGAGCGAAATCCTGCCTTCGTACAGGCGCGGGGTTGCTCTCGGTGTTGCTGCCCAAAGCGGCTTGGAACCCATTGATGGCAGCAGTTCCCGAGGCCATGATCCATACCGACGACAAGTTGGATAAGTTTAACGCCATTGGGGTTGGTCCCGGCTTGGGAATGGATGACGATGCCCAGCGCTTGGTGCGCCACCTGATTCAGGATGCGCAGGTGCCTTTGGTAATGGATGCCGACGCGCTCAACATCTTGTCGGAGAATCCGACCTGGCTATCTTTTTTGCCGTCCAAGACCATCCTCACCCCCCATCCCAAGGAGTTTGAGCGACTGTTTGGCAAGACCTCCACTAGTTTTGAACGGCTGGAACTGTTGCGAGATATGGCTTTCGGATATGGCATCATCATCGTGTTGAAAGGTGCCAACACTGCCGTGGCCATGCCCAATGGTGCCGTGTTTTTCAACAGCACAGGCAATCCCGGTATGGCCACCGCAGGCAGCGGTGACGTGCTCACCGGCATGATCCTCTCCCTCCTCGCCCAGCGTTACACCCCCGAGGAAGCCGCAGTCTTAGGCGTTTACCTTCACGGCTTGGCAGGTGACATCGCCGCCTCCAACCTCAGCCAAGAGGCATTAATCGCATCAGATATCACAGAAAACATAGGAAAGGCCTTCTCGTCATTGCGAGGAGCCTAAGCGACGAAGCAATCCATTCATATCATGAAAAAGAAAAGAGAACCCGAATATTTGCAAGACGTTGAAATCGTCGATGCCGGCAGCGAAGGCATGTCGGTGGCCAAACCCGAAGGCCGTGTCATCTTCATCCCCTTTGGGGTGCCTGGCGACGTGGTCGACATCGAAGTCTTCAAGAAGAAAAAGAACTATTTTGAAGGCCGCATCATCAACATCAAGAAGTCATCGGAGAAGCGCGTGACGCCTGTGTGCCAACACTTCGGTCTCTGTGGCGGCTGCAAATGGCAGCAGATGGACTACCAGTGGCAGCTTTACTACAAGCAGAAACAGGTTAAGGACAACTTCGACCGCATCGGCAAGGTAGACTATCCTGAGATGAGTCCAATCCTTGGCTGCGAGCGGCAGTACTTCTATCGCAACAAGCTCGAATACGCCTTCTCAAACCGCAAATGGCTTACCGACGGAGCTCCGTCAGGCACCTACGGCGAGGACGATTGCAAGGGCTTGGGATTCCATCTGCCACAGCTGTTTGACCGTGTAGTCGACGTGGAGCAATGCCACCTGCAAGCCGATCCCTCCAACGATATCCGGCTGTTTGTCCGCCAGTTCACTAAAGAACACGGGCTGTCATACTACAACGTTCGCCAGCACGAAGGCTTGATGCGAAATATAGTGATCCGCTGCAACGCCAAAGGCGAGTTCATGGTGATCATCGTCATCAACGAGGAAAACGACTGCATCCGTCACGAACTGATTCCCGCATTGGAGAAGCGTTTCCCGCAAATCGTCTCCCTCTTGCTCATCATCAACAACAAGTTCAACGACGTCATCAACGACCTGCCGTTCGAGTGCTTGAAAGGCGATCCTTACTTGATTGAGACCATGGCTTCTCCCCGTCTCGGTTTCCCCGACTTGAAGTTCCGCATCGGCCCTGTTTCATTCTTCCAAACCAATGTGTACCAAGCCGAGAGACTCTATCATGCCGCCTTTGACTTGGCCGACGTGAAAGGCGACGAACTGATGTATGACCTCTATACGGGCACAGGTACCATAGCCCAATATTTCTCACGTTTTGTGAAGCGTGTGGTCGGCATCGAATATGTGGAGGAAGCCATTGCCGACGCCAAGGTGAACGCCAGTATCAACGGCATCGACAACTGCACTTTCTATGCCGGTGACATGGCTAAGATCTTCACTGACGAATTCATCGCCGCTAACGGCAAGCCTGACTTCATCGTTACCGACCCGCCGCGTGCCGGCATGGCCGAGAAAGTAGTGGAGCAACTGTTGAAGATTCGTGCGCCAAAGATGGTGTATGTGAGTTGTAACCCCGCCACACAAGCCCGCGACCTACAGCTGCTTTCAGTGGCTTACGATATCAAGGCCGTGCAGCCCGTGGATATGTTCCCACATACCCAACATGTTGAGAATATCACGCTGTTGGAATTAAGGAAATGACGGCAGCCGCCAAGGCTTCTATATCCAGATCCTCCCCTTTCACCGTCAGCATGGCCTTTTCATAAAAAGGCATGCGTTCCGCGTAATTCTGCTGAATAAACGCCTCCAATTCCTCTGGCGATTTGCCATAGACCTTGGGGCGTCTCACTTTGGATTGCGACAGACGGACCACGGCCGACTGGGGGCTGATCTTCAGGAAGACGGTGATGCCATGCTGATTCATCCAATCCATGTTGTCGTTGAAACAAGCCGTGCCGCCGCCAGTGGCAATCACCGCATTATCATACTGCAGGGTATCATGCAGGATCTGAGTCTCCAGCTTACGGTACAGCGGCTCGTCGTATTTCTTGAAGAAGTCGCTCACCGTGATGTGGTAACGTTCCTCAAACAGGCGGTCTGTATCGAAAGCCTCCAGGCCAAGCTTGTTTGCCAAACGCTTTGCCGTGGTTGATTTGCCGGCACTCATGTATCCCACCAGATAGATTCTCATTGGAGTTTATATTATCATAGGTGCAAAATTAGGAAAAAAAACGCTGTCTATTAGGGGTTATCAACATTTTATCAACAACCGATGTTGATAAATACTTGAAACCCTAAGTTTCGGTAAATTGATTTTTACCTATCTTTGCTACCTAATACGCATTTTAACCAAATTTATTTACTATGAAGAAAGTATTTACTTTAGTCCTTGCGATGACCATCGTTGTCGCCGGATTTGCTCAAATCAAGAGCCCTAGACCGAGTTTGAAGTCGATGAAGGCCGCTCAGGCTGTTGCCCTCTCTGGCTTTGAAGAGCGTGACGTGACTAACATGCCCATGAACACAAGAGGCATCATCGCTGTTTCAGATGAAGCTATTGAATTAAGCCAAACCTTCTATGACTGGCAATCAAACGCCGGTGCCCGTAACTTCACCGCTGTGTGGCCTGACGGATTTGCTGTAATGTGCTACACCCAAGCAACCAATCAATCTTATTCTGATCGTGGCACAGGTCTCGCTATTTGGGATCCCGCCGTTGGCGAATGGGAGTTCACCGAGACTCGCGTTGAAGGCATTAAGACCGGTTTCGGTTCTATCGCCCGTTACAAAGAGAACGGTCTTGTCATTGCAGCTCACACCGCTACCGACCTCCGTATCTTCCTCGTTGAGGACTTCCGTCAAGGCAACCGCGACTTCGGTCAAGGCATCGCTTTGCCTATGACTACGACTGGTGTTGATGGAACTCACCCTGCTGTTCAATGCTCAGGTGAAAACCTCGACATCATCCATGTGCTTGCTGCCAACTTCCAAAACACAGAACCTTACTACAATGAGGCTATTTTCTATTGGAGATACGAAAACGGACAGTTTACCAAGTCATGCGAATTGCTTCCTAACCTGGATGCCGACCATGTTTCAGACGGTGGCACAAACAGCTACTATTTCATGCTTTGCGATCCCGCTAAACCAAACCGCGTAGCTTTCGTTTTGAATACACCATGGGCTGACGGTAAGGCTGTTGTCTCCGAAGACAATGGTGAAACCTGGACCGACAGAGTGTTCTATCATCACCCTGGCATCCACGAAACCTACACCACGGAACAGGTCGCTTTCTTATATCCTCGTTGGACCAACGCAGCATTTGACGCAAACGACAATTTGCACATTGTTTATGAATACAATGGCACTAATGGAGCTGCTGGCGATGGTGGTTATTATCCTGGAATTGGTGGTATTGGTTACTGGAGTGAAGTGCTGCCTAAGAACGAAATGTGCCTCGGCGGTATCGGTAACGTTGGTGGACCTTTCATCATGGACTCCACTTATCTGATGCAAGACCTTTATGAATCAGAATATTACTGGTCAGATGCCAACCATGATCCTCTGCCGGAATACATTGGCGAACTTGAAATTGTTGATGACAACTACGACGTTCTGCCACGTGATGCTACTGAAGGCTTCAGACCTGCTCAAGACAATTGGGGCGACCACGGTTCATACAACTGCGGTAAAGCCGGTTTTGCTTCCATGTACTACG
>JAEEGJ010010245.1_pt1 | contig 24548 bp, 18 predicted proteins | sample 8958761 | NCBI WGS metagenome assembly JAEEGJ01 (sample SAMN16246546, study PRJNA631951) | gut metagenome | biome: gut microbiome; feature: rumen; material: RS-attached | host: Bos | place: Iran: Karaj | collected 2018-10 | reverse complement strand
CATCTCCGCCTCCATCCTGTATCCGCAGATGTTCGACTATATCTGCCCCCTCTCCGCGGCCGGCAGCGCCACGCCTGAGCAGATTGCGACCCTCAAGAAGGCCGGCGTGAAGCTGTACTTCCTCGCCTGCGGCGACGCCGACTTCCTCTTCGAAGGCTCCAAGACGCTGGACAAGACCCTCACCGAGCAGGGTCTGGACCACATCTACTACGTCTCCGACGGTGGTCACACCTGGGCCAACTGGCGCCTGTACCTGAACACCTTCGCGCAGCTGCTCTTCAAATAGCAGCCGGTTTGTAAAAGGTAAAACGTCACCCGCGTCCCAAATACAGGGACGCGGGTGGCATTTTACCCCCATTATTGCTACTTGTGTCCCAGATCGTGGGACGCGGGTTGCATCGGGGTTAGCGGGCTGCTATCTGTATTTTGCGACGCGCGCGTCGTCGATGATGCCGGACCAGCCCAGGCCGAAGGCGAAGTCGTAGGTGTTGCCGTCGGCGTCGACCCAGCAGCGCATGTCGCGCGGGACGTCCTCGAACTGCTCCTCGACCGTGCGCATGTCGGCGGGCAGCTGCATCGGCAGCAGGCCGGAGGGCTCCGCCTTGCCGCTGACGAGCTCGAGCACGGCCTGGTTCTGCACGCCCATCGTCACGAGGATGGCGTCGGCGTAGGGCTCGAACTCCGGCACGGCCGGGCGGCCCAGGGCCACGACGACCACGACGGGCTTGCCGCCCATGGCCTTCTTCGTGTCGATGACGAGCTTGAGGTCGCTGTAGTTCGGGGTCTTGACGGCCTTGTCCTTGTAGCTGCGGTTGTCGGACTTCTCGAGGCGGTCGCCGCCGGCAAGGCTCTTCGCGCGGGCGTAAGTGGCCTTGTAGTCGCTGTACTGCAGGCTGATGGGGACATAACCGTTGCCGCCCTTGTTGCGGTCCGCGACGTCATAGCCGCTGCCGCTCTGCGGTCCCTGGATCATCACGAGGGCGAAATCGGCCTGTCTGGGGTCGTCCACCCACTCGTAGTACTTCTCCACCAGTTCTTTGGCGACCGGATAGTCCCAGCGCTCCGTGGAGGTGCCGCCCATGCCGAACATGCCCGCGCGGGCAGGGTAGAGGCGCTTGGGGACGTAGACCTTGAGCCGCTCCTGCTTCGGCAGGGCCTGGCCGTGGTTCTTGAGCAAGACCACGCTCTTGAGCTGGGCTTCATAGCCTTTCTGCATGAAGTCCGGATTGCCCACGACGGCCGTCGCGGCGGCCGGGTCGGTGTAGGGGTTCTCGAAAAGTCCGGTGCGGAAGGAATTCATCAGCAGGCGCACGGCGGACTGCTCGAAGCGTGCGCGGGCGCTCTCCTCGCCGAATTCCGCCACCCACATCCGGTAGGCCTCCAGGACGGGCCCCTTGTCGTTGTTGCCGCCGAACTGGTCCACGCCGGCCTTGATGACCTCGTAGTGGCGCTCGGCCACGGTCAGCTCCTCCACGCCCCAGCATTTGCCGTCGAAGGACTCGATGGCGCGGTTATCGCCGGTGATGCCCCAGTCGGTGCAGACTACGCCGTCGTAGCCGAAACGGCCGCGGAGCAGGTCGGATATGATGTAGTGGTTGTAGCTGTTGCCGACGTTCTTGCCGGAGGGGTCGACCCCGTAGGAGATGGTGTAGTAGGGCATGACGGCGGAGGCGCTGCCGGTGCCGCCCTCCAGGTGCATGGCGCCTTCGGTGAAGGGGCGCAGGTGGGTCTCGAAGTTGCCACCCGGGTAGACGGCGTATTTGCCGTAATTATAATGGGCGTCGCGGCCGCCCTCTTCGGGGCCGCCGGAGGGCCAGTGCTTGATCATCGCGTTGACGCTGCAGTCGCCCCAGCCGTCGGCGCTGCCTTCCGTGGTCTGGAAGCCGTCCACATAGGCGCGGGCCATGTCCACGTCCAGGTCCGGGTCCTCGCCGAAAGTGCCGTTGAAGCGGCTCCAGCGGGGCTCCGTGGCCAGGTCGATCTGCGGGCTGAGGGCCGTGGCGATGCCCAGGGCCCGGTATTCGGTGGAGGCGACGCGGCCGAATTCCCGGACGACGTCCGGGTCGAAGGTCGCGGCCAGGCCGAGGGTGGTGGGCCAGAGGGAGATCTTGCCGCCGGAGCCGAGGTTGAACTCGGCCGTGGCCTGGGTCTCGTTGCGCGGGTCGGAGGAGTTGTTGGCCGGGATGCCGTGGCCCAGGGGCTCCACGAAGGCCTGGACGTTGTTGTTCCAGCGGGCTGCTGTCTCCGGGCTCTCCACGCTTGTCATGAGCACGGCCCGCAAATTGTCCTCTTTCAAGAACTTGCGCTGCGCGTCCGTGATGTCCGGTCCGGGGATGGCCTGGTGTCCGCTGTAGAGCATCAGGCCGGCGATCTCCTCGATGCTGAGCTGCGCGGCGAGGTCCTGTGCGCGCTCCAGGGCAGGACGGCGCCAGTCTTCGTAGACGTCGAGGGATCCGTTCCGGTTGAGATCCTTGAAGGCGAAGCCCTTGTCGGTGAGGATGGGGGCGGAGGTGACGCCGAGCGCCGGGCCGCCGCGCTGGGTGATGAGCCGGAAGCCGTCGGCTTCGGACTCCTGCCATTTGGGGCCGCAGGCGGCCAGGAGGAGCAGCGAGGCTCCTGCGAGGAGGTGGAAGAAAGAAAGACGCATATTGAAAATGTGATTTGTCCAAAGATCGGTATTATTTCGGAAAAAAGCCTTGCCCATTCGTCCAAAAATTTGTCTGAAAAAGACTATCTTTGCCTTTCGGTATGAAGAAGATCACTTATGTTTTCCTGCTGCTGGTCGTGCTGGCGATTGGTGCATTGCTTGGGTATAACTGGTTGAGAGACAACAGACTGCCGAACTTCCGCAAGCAGGCGGAGATCTACGTGTATCCCGAGAGCACGGCGGACGAGGTGCTGGACCAGATCGCGGAGCAGGCGCAGGTGATCAGCCGCGCGAGCCTGGAGCGCTGCTTCCAGGCGAAGCAGGTGGCGCAGTATCTCACCCCCGGACACTATACGATTTCCCCGCGCGACGCGAGCGTGTACGTGGCGCGTATGCTCAATAACGGCTGGCAGACGCCGGTCCGGCTCTCGCTCGCCGGCAACCTCCGGGTCAAGTCCAACATCGCCGCCAAGATCGCGAGCCAGCTGCAACTGGATTCCGCGACGGCGCTCAGCGCGCTCAACGACGACCGCCTGCTCGCCAATTACGGCTTCACGCCGCGCAACGTCTTCTCGCTGCTGATGCCGGACACTTATGATATCTACTGGACCGCCTCGATGGCGGACGTCTTCGACAAGCAGAAGGCCGCCTGGGACGCGTTCTGGACGCCGGAGCGCGATGCGCAGGCGAAGGCGCTGCGGCTGAGCCGCCAGCAGGCGTCCGTGCTCGCCTCCATCGTGAAGGCGGAGTCCAACAACGAGGCCGAGATGCCCAAGATCGCGGGCGTCTATCTGAACCGGCTCAAGATCGGTATGCCCCTGCAGGCGGACCCGACCATCGCTTTCTGCTACGACTACCAGCTCAACCGCATCCTCAAGAAGCACCTGGAAGTGGATTCCGCGTACAATACCTACACGCACACCGGCCTGCCGCCGGGACCCATCTGCGTGCCCACGCGGGCGGCGCTGGAAGCGGTGCTCAAGCCCGATTTCGGCGGCACCTGGGGCGCCGGCAACCTCTACTTCTGCGCCAACGCCGACTTCTCCGGCACCCACGTCTTCGCCAAGACGCTCTCCGAGCACAACCGCAACGCGGCCGCCTTCCAGGCGGAGCTCAACCGGCGCAGCCGGAATTAGCGCAGCTGGCTAGCGCGCTACGTTTTTATCCTGTCATGCCCGGCCGGCGAATCTCCTTTTTGCAAATTGGCTGGCAGGGCAATGTGCCTTCGGCGCCATTGTGCGCCATAGTCCCATGCGCCCCGGCGGCCTGAGGCCCTGGGCGAGCATGGGCATCGGCCTCTGACGCCATTCTACGCCTCATCGCCACGCGCCCCAAATTACAAAAGACGTCCAAAACTGGCTATTTCTCCAAAATCAGCCGGAAAATGGGATAAAGTATTATATTTGCTATATGAGAAGAATCAAGATTTGGTTCCTTTTGGCCGTGGCCTGCGCCGTGCTGGCCGCCTGCCAGACTGGCAGGCCGGAAGCGGAGGCTGTCCTGCGCGATGCGCGGGAAGATGACGCCGAGTTCGGCTTCGTGCCGGTGGAGGATATGGATGCGCTGGCCTCGGCGGCGGAATTCTTCGAGCGGAAAGGCACCCGGGAGGAGCGGCTGGATGCATGGTACCTGCTGGGCAGGGTCCAGCTGGCCGACAACGCCCTGTACCGCGCCGTGGTGTCCTTCGAGCATGCGCTCGCCGCGGCGGATGCGCTCAAGGACGACGGGGCGCGGGGCCGGGTCCTCCGCCAGCTCGCCTATACCTACAACGCTTCCCGGCAGCATGTCGCCGCCGCCCGTCAGCTCTATGAGGCCTATCGGGCCTTCTACCGCGCCGGGATGGCGGAGGAGAGCCGGCGGACGCTGCTCGAATACGGCCAGGCCTGGTACAATTTCGAGAAATATGACGAGGCGGCGGAGATCTTCAACTCCGTCCTGTCGCAGGCCCACCAGGCGAAGGACACCCTCACGCAGGTCCGCTGCCTGCAGAACTACGCCGCCATGCTGCTGGAGAAGGATCCGGCCGACCCGGGCCTCGCCCGGGAAATGCTGGGCCGCGTCACTGACGAACTGCATTATCCGCTCGGCAGCGCGGACTGGGGCGTGCTGGCCTACGCCGCCGCCCTCCAGGGCCGGGACGCCGAGGCGCAGCGCTGTCTGAAGCAGGCCCGCCAGCGCGTGGAAACGGTCTCCGACCGCGACCGGCTGCGTTTCCGCGAATACCAGGTGGCTGCCCGCGCCGGCCGCACCGCCGAGGCGCTGAAGGCGCTGGAGCACGTGGCGGCTGCGGGCAACGAGGGAGACATTTCCGCCCTGCGGAGCGCCGTGACCCTGGCCCGCGAGGACTACCTCCAGGACCGGGAGGCGCTCGCGTCCGAACGGCTCCGTTCCCAGCGCCTGGGCGCAATGGCGCTACTGCTGCTGCTCGTGGCCGTGGGCAGCACTGCGCTTTGGTACCTGCGCGCCCGCAAGATCGCCGCCGAGAAGGCCCTGGCAGAGGAGCAGGCGGAGACCGAGCGCTACATCGGCATCGCCGAGGAACTGCGCACGCGCCTTGGGGAGACCTCCCGGCGCCTGCATGACACCGCCGCCGGCAAGAACGAGGTGCTGGAGCGCCTCTGCGAGCAGTATTATGTGTTCGAGGGCACGGACAAACTCCAGAAGAACTTGCTGAAAGAGGTCAAGCAGGCCGTCGAGGGGCTGCGGGACGACAGGAAGGTGCAGGCCCGGCTGGAGCGCTCCGTGGATGCCGCGCGCGACGGCGCTGCGACCAAGCTCCGCGCCCAGCTGCCGAACTGCAAGGAAGAGGACGTCCAGCTGTTCGTGCTGGCGGCCTCCGGCTTCAGCCGCACGGCCATGGCCACGCTGATGGACAAGGAGAAGAGCGTGGTCAACAACCGCCTCTGGCGCCTCAAGGGGCGCATTGCGGACTCCGATGCCCCCGACAAAGAACTCCTGCTGGGCTGTCTGGAGTAGCTCTGTAAATCGTTGAAAATCAATTTGTTGCGAAGCGCGAGATTTTTTCGCGCTTCGTACGTTCGTATTGTATTGATAATCAGTTGTTTATAAACGCCCCGCGAGATTATTTACACGTGCGAAAATTTGGATTCCGGGGCTATGTGGCCGTAACTTTGCACCGAACCCAACAAAACCCGCAAAGTTATGGAAACAAAGAAAACCCCTCGCGCTTCTCTCGAAAACAAGAGAATCGTCTTCTTGGAGCTCGGACTCATCCTGTCCCTGCTCGCCGTCATCGGCGCCTTCTCCTACAGCACGACCGTCCGCAAGGCTCCCACCCTTCAGGACGTCGTCCAGCAGGTCGACATCGAGGAGATCATCCCCATCACCCAGGACACGCCTCCGGAGCCGCCCAAAGCCCCAGCCATCCCGCAGATTTCCGAGGTCATCGAGATTGTTGACAACAGCATCGAGACGGTGGATATCATCAGCTTCGACGACACGCAGATCGACATCCCTGTCTATGACTATCGCGAGGAAGTCGAGCCGGAGACCGTGGAGGAGGAGACCATCCCCTTCGTGCTGGCGGATCAGAAGCCTTCCTTCCAGGGCGGCGACGCCAACGCATTCAGCCGCTGGATCGCGCAGCATCTCGACTATCCCGAAATCGCCAAGGAAAATGGCGTGGAGGGCCGCGTGGTGCTGGAATTCACCGTCCTGAAAGACGGCACCCTGGGCAACCTCAAGGTCCTGCGCAGCGTAGACCCTTCGCTGGACAAGGAGGCCCTCCGGGTCGTCTCTACCTCCCCGAAATGGGAGCCCGGCCGCCAGCGCGACCGCGCCGTCAACGTCACCTACCAGTTCCCGGTGGTCTTCCAGCTGCGGTAGATTCCGGGTCAAGCCCGGAATGACGAATGGGAAGCACGAAATGATACAAAACGAAAACGGGGAAGCGATCTGCTTCCCCGTTTGTCGGGATGATCTGACTCGAACAGACGACCCCTACGTCCCGAACGTAGTGCGCTAGCCAACTGCGCTACATCCCGATTTCTCGTTGCTTTGCGGCGTCCGCTGCGCTCAACTTCCTCACTCAGTCAGTCACAATCTCAAGATTGCTCCTTCCTTCGCTCGTCGTTTCACTTGCGGCCATCCGCAAATCAACTTCGAAATAATTCCTTCAGACTTGTCAATACCCGGCCGGAGCCGGAATGGACTGCAAAATTATAACAAAAACTGCGTTTAAGCAAGCTTGTTGATGTAGACCGCAATGCCGCTCTTGAGGTTGGAGGCCTTGTTCTTGTGGATCAGGCCGATCTTGGCGAGCTTGTCGATCATCGCATAGACCTTGGGGGCGTTGGCTTCGGCCGTGGCCTTGTCGGTGGTGTTGCGGATGTCGCGGATAGCGTTGCGGGTGGTCTTTGCATAATAACGATTATGCAGTCTGTGCCTTTCGTTCTGGCGATCGGCTTTCTTTGCGGATGCTGTATTTGCCATTGTTTTGTTTTTTTAATATTTGGTAGTGGGTAGGAGAATCGAACTCCTATTGCAAGAATGAAAATCTTGAGTACTAGCCGTTATACGAACCCACCAAACTCATCCCAAGACGCTATCCGCCAAATTGGGACTGCAAAGATAGAAAACTTTTTGGATATGACAAATTAATTTTTCCATTCCCAGGAGTAGAGAATGGACTCTACCTGGCGCAAGTACTGACGTTTATCATATTTTGGCGCATAAACGAAAGCCTCCGCCACAAGGATCTCCTGCCCGTCAGGGCTGTAGAAGGAATGCGAGACGAAGGGACCGCCCATATAGTCGTTCTGCACCTCCCACATACCGCGGGTCTGCACGAGGTCGCGGCTGCGGTATTTCAGGAATTCCGTCGTCGGCGGGAAGAATTCGCTGGTGGTCATATAGGAGCCGTCGATCATACCGGGGACGTTGTCCTTGAGAATCTCGTTGCGGTGTGCGATGATGTGCTCCAGGGTGAAGGGATCCGCATCGGCGGGATAGCGGTAGATGAGGACGTCCTGATAGACATACTGCTTGTCGTCGGCGATCCACACGAAGTCGTCGGTCGCTTTGCGGAGCCGGTAGCCGCTGGGGAAGTGCGGCGAGCCGCCGAAGATCTCCGAAACCTGCTGGAACAGCATGGGCTCCTCGTAGCGCAGGGTGTTGCGGATCACGCGGTCGCGCTCCGCCTGCTCGATGGAGCTGACGATCATCGGGGCCTTCTCCTTCAGCAGGGCGGACGCCTCTGCGGAGTTGGGCGCGCTGAGCTGGATGACGACCTGGGGCGCCGCCCAGACGTCGTGTTTGTAAATGATGCCGGTGCTGTCCACCTGCGGTCCCACCTGGAAGAGGATGATGTTGCGATGGACCTTGAACAGGTCCACGAAGTTGGACGGGGTGATGTTGATCAGGGAATAGAGCGGCTCCTGCTGGGCGAGCCAGGGGCAGTCCTTGGCGAGGATGTCGCGGACGTCGTTGCCCAGGGCGTCTTCCCAGTCGGGTTTCTCCATCACCACGATGATCTCGCCGGCCTTGCCGCTGACGCTGGGCAGCAGGGGGCCGGAGCTTTTGCAGCCGGCGAGTGCAAACAGCGCGGCTGCGGCCAGAAGGAGGAGGGAAAATCTTTTCATCATATGCAGTCTTTAGTGGATGATTCTTGCTATGTCGTTGCCGAAGGCCAGGAACATCAGGCCGAAGATGAGGATCATGCCGATGATCTGGGCCACCACGAGGAACTTCTCACCGGGCTTGCGTCCCGTGAGGATTTCGTATAAGGTGAAGAGGATGTGGCCGCCGTCCAGTCCCGGGATGGGGAGGAGGTTCATCACGCCGAGCATAATGGACAGCAGGGCCAGGATGTTCAGGAAGCGGAACCAGTCCCACTTCTCCGGGAAGACCTGTCCGATGGCGATGAAACTGCCCACGGACTTGTAGGCGCCGGTGGACGGCCGCACGAGCAGCGACAGGTCGTCGAGGTAGCCGCCGATCGAACTGCCCGCTTCCCGCCAGCCGGCGGGAATGGCTTCCAGCAGGTTGTAGTGCCGCGTGCGGATGTTCGGCGCCTGCATATAGACGTCGAGCCGGCCGGTGCTGTCCACGCGGACCGGGAAGCCGACAGTGTCCGCGCCGCGGACCACGGCGGCGCTCACTTCCCGGGAGGTGCGGGTGGCGAGCAGGGCCCGCGAATCCTGGACGTAGTCCACGCGCTCGCCGTCCAGGGCGAAGATGCGGTCGCCGCGGTGCAGGTCGGAGGCGGCGTTGAGGCCGTCGGCCATCACGGAGTCCACGACCAGCGGCACCGCGAGGTCGAACATCAGCGGGGCGCTGAGCACGTCCCCGATCCGGGCCTGGTCTATGTAGATGTCGAGGGTGTCGCCGTCGCGCAGGACGGTGGCCTTGCGCACGCCCCGGCGGGCGAGGTCGGCCTGCAGCATTCCGAAATTCTCGGGGACGTAGTCGTCGAAACGCAGGATCTCGTCGCCGGTGCGGAAGCCCATGTCGTAGGCGAGTTCGTCCACGTAGATGCGGCTCCCGTGGTTGTCGATATAGGATTCGCCCCAGATGGCCATGATGGCGATGTAGGCGAAGATGGCGAAGATGAAATTGTTGATCACGCCGCCTGCCATCACCAGCAGGCGCTGCCAGGCGGGATGCGAGCGGAACTCCCAGGACTTGGGCTCCTGCCGCATCTGGTCGAGGTCCATCGACTCGTCGATCATCCCGGCGATCTTGCAATAGCCGCCGAAGGGGAGCCAGCCGATGCCGAACTCCGTGTCGCCCCACCTCCAGCGGGCGAGGGCCTTCCCGCCGAGGTCGAAGAAGAGATAGAACTTCTCCACGCGGATGTTGAAGGCGCGGGCCCACAGATAATGCCCGAGCTCATGGATGAGGATGAGCACGGACAGGGCGAGGATGACCTGCAGCGTCTTAATTAAGATAACCATTGGCTAACTCGGCCGTCGCGCGATTGGTTGCGAAGATGTCGTCGAGCGACGGATCTGCTACAAAATCCACGCCTGCGAGCGCGCGTTCGCCAATTTTGGCGATATCGTAGAAAGAAATCAGGTCTTTGAGGTAGGCGGCCACCGCCACTTCGTTGGCGGCGTTGAGCGCGCAGGGGGCGTTGCCGCCGCGGCGCAGGGCCTCGTAGGCGAGCTCGAGGCAGGGGAAACGCTCCATATCCGGGGCTTCGAAACTGAGGCCGCCGAGGGCGGCGAAATCGAGGCGGCGGGCGCCGATGTCCAGCCGCTCGGGGAAGGCGAGGGCGAAGGCGATGGGCTCGCGCATATCCGGACAGGCCAGCTGCGCGATCACGGCGCCGTCCTGGAATTCCACCATCGAGTGGATGACGGATTCGGGATGCACGACCACGTTGATCCGGTCGGGATCCATATCGAAGAGCCACTTGGCCTCTATGACCTCGAAGCCCTTGTTCATCATTGTGGCGGAGTCGATCGTGACCTTGGCGCCCATATCCCAGTTGGGGTGCTTGAGCGCCTCCGCGGCGGTCGCGCCGGCGATGCGCTTGCGCTCCCAGGTGCGGAAAGGCCCTCCGGAGGCCGTCAGGTGGATGCGCTCGACGGGATTCTCCCCGGCGGCGAGCAGGCACTGGAAGATGGCGGAATGCTCCGAGTCCACGGGCAGGATGACGCCGCCGTGCTCCCGGGCCGTGCGGGTCACGACGGACCCGGCGGCGACGAGGGTTTCCTTGTTGGCCAGGGCCACGGCCTTGCCTGCACGCAGGGCGGCGAGGGTGGGCCGCAGGCCGCTGAAGCCGACCATGGCGCCCACGACGATGTCCACGCCGTCCATACCGGCCAGATCGCAGAGGCTGTCCACGCCGGCCCAGACCTTCGTGTCGCTGTGCTGCAGGGCGTCGGCGACCGTCTGGTAGCGGGATTCGTCGCAGATGACCACGTGGGCGGGATCGAACTCGAGTGCCTGCCGGATCAGCAGGTCCGCGCTGCTCCGGGCGGAAAGGAGGGCGACCTCGAAGCGGTCGGGGTGCCGGCGGATGACGTCCAGCGTCTGGGTGCCGATGGATCCGGTGGACCCGAGTATGGCGATCTTTCTTTTCACTTAGAAGCTGATGTATCGGGTGGGATCGAGGCTCTCTCCGCTCTGCCAGAGTTCGAAGTGGAGGTGCTCGGCGCCTTCTGAGCGCGAAGTGCCGCCGACCAGGGCGATGGGCGTGCCCGCCTTGACCTGGTCTCCGGCGCCCCGCAGGAGTTTCTGGTTGTTGGTATAGACGCTCAGCAGGTCCCCCCGGTGCTGGATGATGAGGATGTAGCCCTGCTCGGCGTCCCAGGCCGTGAAGACGACCGTGCCGTCCAGCACGGCGCTCACCACGGTGCCGGTGGGCGCTGCGATCTCGATGTACGGATGTACGACGCGCTCGAAGCCGGCGGAGACGACACCCTTGATGGGGGTGAAGAAATGCATCCCCTCGATGGGCAGGTCGCGCTCGGCGATGGCGCTGACGCCGAACTGTTCCTCCTTGAGGACCGTCTCACGCAGGACGGAATCCTGCCGGACGAGCTCGGCGGCGTCCTTGTCCGAGAGGTAACGGGCAGAGCCGGCGCGCACGAGGCTGTCGAAGTCGACGGAGGACTCTCCGGTCAGCACGCGGCTGAGGTGCTCGGCATAGACGTTCCAACGGATCACCGCATTCTCCAGGGAATCGATCTTGATGGCGTTGTCCACGGCCTCTTTCTTGGAATGGGCGTTGGGGTAGCCGGGGATGATGGTGCGCAGCGGCGTGAAAGCGAACAGCAGGTAGGAGACGAGCAGGACCGCCAGGACGGCGGTGATGATCCAGTAGATGCCCTGCGCCTTGCCGAAGCGGATGGAGCGGATGGGCTCGTGGGTCTCGTTGTCGATCAAGGCCAGCCTGTAGGTATGCTTTCCGGCGAACGGATTTTGTCTTCCCATACTTTTGAATTAAATTTGCGGTGATGAACAGGACGATAGGCATAGATTACGGACGCGCCCGCGTCGGTGTCGCCGTGAGCGACCCGCTGGGCATCTTCGCATCTCCCCTCGAGACCGTTCCCGCTGCAAAGATAATAGATTATCTCCAAAAATACGCCGCCGGAGGCGAGACGATCGAGCGCTTTGTCGTCGGCTGGCCGCTCAACCTCGACGGCCGGCCCGCCCAGGCCGCCACGGACGTGGAAGCATTCCTGAAACGCCTGCGCAAGGCTTTCCCGGCGATTCCCGTCGAGATGGAGGACGAGCGTTTCACCTCGGTGCTGGCGCACCGGGCGATGATTGACGGGGGAATGAAGAAAAGCGACAGGCGGGACAAGGCTTCCGTGGACAAGATCAGCGCGGCCATCATCCTGCAGAGCTATTTGGACAAGAAGAAGGTATGATTCAAGCGATTTATCTATACGGCTCGGAGGTGCTGCGCAAGGTCGCGGCGCCGGCCGATCTCTCCGACAAAGAGGGGCTGAAGAACCTCGTGACGGATCTTTGGGACACCCTCGCCCATTCCGAAGGCTGCGGCCTGGCGGCGCCCCAGATCGGGGTGAGCCTGCGCGTGGCCGTGGTGGACGGCGACGTGATGGCGGACGTATATCCCTACCTGAAGGGTTTCCGCCGCACCTTCATCAATCCCGAGATCGTCGAGGAGAGCGCGCAGCAGTGCGAATACAACGAGGGCTGCCTGAGCGTGCCGGGCATCTACGCCGACGTGCGCCGTCCGGAGTCCGTCACCGTGGAGTATTACGACGAGAATCTGGAGAAAAAGACGGAGACCTTCGACAAATTCGCCGCCCGTATGGTCCAGCACGAGTTCTCTCACCTGGACGGGGAGCTGTTCACGGACCTCGTCGCCCCGATCCGCCGCAAGATGCTCGCGAAAAAGCTGCAGGGCATCGCCCACGGCAAGGTGAGCACCGCATACAAGGCTAAAATCAAATAACCAGAATACCGATATGGGAGCTTTTCACGCTTATGACATCCGCGGAATCTACGGAGTGGATTTCGACCGGACCACGGCCTACAAGGTCGGATATTTCCTTCCCGAACTGCTCGGCGCCTCCGAGGTACTGGTGGGACGCGACTGCCGCACTTCCTCGCAGGAGATCCACGATGCGCTGCTGGAGGGCATCTGCGATGCCGGCGCCGATGTCGTCGACATCGGGCTCAGCAGTACGCCGATGGTGTATTTCGCCACGGCCAACTATGGTTTCAAGGCTTCCGTGCAGATCACTGCCAGCCACAATCCGGCGGAATACAACGGTATGAAAGTCAGCCGGGAGCTCGCCCTTCCGGTCGGCCTGGACACGGGCCTTGGCCAGATCAAGGCCTGGATCGACGAGGACCGTCCCACCCCGGTGGCCGCGAAGCGCGGCACCGTGCGGGAGAAGGACATCCACCAGGATTATATGGACTTCATGCTGAAGTTCAAGGGGGATTACAGCGGGCTCAAGATCGCCTTCGACCTGTCCAACGGCATGTCCTGCCTGTTCGCGCACGAGGTGTTCGGCGAGGAGCCGGCGTATCTGTTCGACACGCTCGACGGGCGTTTCCCCAACCACGAACCCAACCCGCTGGTAGCCAAGAACGTGGAGCCCCTCCAGGAGCTGGTCCGCAAGACCGGCGCCGACGTGGGTGTGATCTATGACGGCGACGCCGACCGGGTGATGTTCGTGGACGACAAGGGGCAGTTCGTGGCTCCGGACCTCGTGATCGCGATGATGGCGCTGTATTTCTGCGACGAGCGGGGCGCAAAGGCGCCGCGCGTGCTGCAGGAGATCCGCAGCTCCAAGGCCGTGGGCGAGTACCTCGCCCGCTATGGGGCCGAGCTGCACACCTGGCGCGTGGGCCGCGCCTTCGCCGCGCCCAAGCTCCGTGAGATCGACGGCCTGTGGGGCGGCGAGCTCGCGGGACATTATTATTTCAAGGATTTCTTCTATTCCGACAGCGGCCTGCTCTCCTCGCTGATCGTGCTGCGCATCGTGGCAGCTCTCAAGAAGCAGGGCAAGACCTTCAGCGGGCAGATCGCCGAGATCGCCGGTTATTGCAACTCCGGCGAGATCAATTTCCGCCTGGAGGACAAGCCGGGCGCGATGAAGGCCATCTGCGCGTATTTCTCCGCGCAGGAGAAGCCGCTCAAGGTGATGGACTTCGACGGCTTCCGCCTGGAGTTCGCCGACTGGTGGTTCAACATCCGCCCTTCCAACACGGAGCCCTATCTGCGCTTCATCTGCGAGGCGCGCACGGAGGCGCTGCTGCAGGAGAAGGTCGCCCAGGCCCGCAAGCTGCTGGAGGAGCAGTTCGCCGCCATCCGTTCCTAGCCTATGAGAAGACGTTTCGTACTGTACCTGAGCCTGTTGTTGCTGCCGCTTGCGGCCGTCGCCCAGTCGTCGGATTCCCTGGCGATCCGGGAGATGGTCGCGCTTCTCGACACCCTGGACACGCCGCCGGACTTCCGTACGGACCCCGGCGAGTTCCAGCAGGGAGCCGGCGTGAGCGTGGATACGCTCGACATCCAGGACGGCCGCCTGCTGCTCGTCCTGCGGGACGACCACACCTGGTATTATATCAAGAATTTCGAGAAAGTGGCAGAGGACAGCACTTTCATCAAGGACTGGATCCCCAATTCCACGAATCCCTACAAGACGCCGCTGGACAGCCTCCCGCTGCGCAATACCATCTGCCTGGTGGACTCTGCGAGCACCTTCGTCGTCCCCAACCAGGTCAAGGTGTTCTCGCGCTTCGGCACGCGGCGCGGACGCGCGCACCAGGGCGTGGACCTGCCGCTTTCGGTCGGCAAGCCGGTGTATGCCGCCTTCGACGGCCGCGTGCGCGCCTCGATGTACAATTCCGGCTACGGCAACCTCATCATCATCCGCCACGAGAACGGACTGGAGACCTACTACGGCCATCTTTCCAAGCGGGAAGTGGACGTGGGGGACTGGGTCCACGCGGGCGATGAAATCGGCCTGGGCGGCTCCACCGGCCGCTCCACCGGTCCGCACCTGCATTTCGAGACGCGCTACCAGGGGTTCGCCTTCGATCCCGAGTGGATCGCCGACTACGAGACGGGGCAGCTGCGCTCCAACGTGTTCGTGCTGCGTCGCAGCTATCTGAACGCCAGTTCCCGCTACGTGCCGGAATCGATCGACGAAGAGGAGGAGATCTACGCCTCCGACGAGAAGATCATCGAGGAGGAAAAACGCATCGCCGCGGAAAGGGCAGCGATGCGCTACTACACGGTCAAGTCAGGCGATACGCTGAGCGCCATCGCGAAACGCGAGGGCAAATCGGTGAACACCCTCCTGAATCTGAATCCGGGATTGAAGGCGGACAAAATCAATATCGGACAAAAAATCCGGGTCAACTGACCCGGATTTTCTATTTCTTCGTGAGGGCATCGGCTTTCTGCTTCATCCGTTCCGCGCGCATCGCGCTGTCCGGATGCGAGGAGAAGCGTTTGCTGAGCGCCGAGGTCTGCTGAGGTCCGGCGAGGTCCACCAGCTTCGACAAAGAACGATACATACTGTAAGGGTCGCGGCCGTTGGCCACAGAGAATTCAAAACCGAAATCATCCGCCTTGAGCTCCTGCTTCTGGGAGAACTGGGCGTTGATATAAGCGTCGGAGACGTTGCCGAGCAGCATCACGGCCATCTGTCCCACGCCACCGGCGGCATAGACCGCCTCCTGCGCGGCTGCGCTCAGGTAGGCCCGCTGCATGGCCTTCTTGGAATCCTTGTGGGCTACGTGGCCGAGCTCGTGGCCGATCACGGCGAAGAGCTCGTCGTCGTCCATCAGGTCCATCAGGCCGGAATTGACGCGCACGGAGCCGTCGCCATACGCGCAGGCGTTGATCTCCTTGTTGTTGTATACTTTGAAGTTGAGCGGCTTCCCCTCCACGGCGTTCACCCCGTTCATCACCTTGAGCAGGCGCTGCTGATAGACGGCGCCTGCCAGCGGCGTCTGGGCGTCGGCGTAGGCGACGCTCTGGCGGCAGAGCTCGTCGATTTGTTCGTCGGACATGGTCGCGGCGGTAAGGGCCGTGCCGGCGGCGTTGGACAGGTGGTTGGGGTCCCAGTCCAATCCGGCCAATAGGGCGCAGCTGCTGGACATGACGGCAGCGAGCAGCAGGGGGAGTAGATGTTTGATCATATTACAAAGATAGGCAATTCGACGAAAAAATCGTATATTCGCGTAGAAAACTCGTTTATTGTGAAAAGACCTGTGACCAGGACCGGCGAAGCATAAGACAAACCGTCCCGGTCATCACGACCGGGACGGCGTCCTTTCATAGCGCCTTCTTATTAATAACACACGATTGAACTTGCGCTAAACAGCACAAATATAACCCTTTATTTTTAATAATCAAAATAGCAATTTTATATTTTGTGAATTTGAAACCCATAATTAATTCAAGCAAATGAAAAGAGTCATGTTGGCCCTGGTCCTGCTCGGGATCGGCCTGGCGGCTTCCGCCAAGATTCAGCTTCCTCCCCAGATGGGAGATTACATGGTGCTTCAGCAGCAGACCGGCGCCCGTCTGTGGGGCTGGACGGAACCGCGTGCCCAGGTGACGGCCACGGTGTCCTGGAGCAAGCAGAAGTACACTGCCCGCGCCGATGACGAGGGCCTTTTCGAGTTTGTCGTGAACACCCCCGCCGGCAGCTACACGGAGCGGACGGTGACCATCAAGAGCGGCAAGGAGACCATCACCCTGGAGCACGTCCTGATCGGCGAAGTGTGGCTCGGCAGTGGCCAGAGCAATATGGAGATGTCCCTGAAGGGCTACGACAGCTGCCCGGTGGACGGCAACATCGAAGAGATGATGGGCGCCGGCAAGTACACGGGCCGCATCCGTTTCTCGATGATCCCGCGCACGGAGGCCTATTCTCCCCGCCGTGATTCCGGCGGCCCCTGGATGGAGTGCACGCCCGAGAACGTCCTCAATTTCAGCGCGACGGGCTGGTTCTTCGCCAAGGCCCTCAATGATGTGCTGGACGTCCCCGTGGGCGTCATCTGCAACGCCTGGGGCGGCTCCAGCGTCGAAGGCTGGCTGCCCAAGGAGATCTGCGCCGGTTTCCCGGGCTGCCCGGCCGATTCCGCGTCGGTGCGTGCCGTGATGAATTCCATGCACCGCCCGACCATCATGTATTACGGCCAGTGGACCCCGGTGCGCCGCTACACCTATCGCGGCGTCATCTGGTACCAGGGCGAGACCAACGTAAACGTCCGTCCGGACACCTATGCCGAGCGCCTGGAGATCCTGATCGACCTGCTGCGCGAGGAGACGGGCAATCCCGAACTGCCGTTCTACCAGGTCGAGATCGCTCCCTATGCGGAGAACAGCAATCCTGACGGCTACGAGTGCGCCAAGCTGCGCGAGCTGCAGCAGAAGGCCGCCCGTGAGACGGAGAACTGCTGGATCGTCACCACGACGGACCTGATGCACGAATATGAGATGTGGCAGATCCACCCGGGCAACAAGAAGGGGGTCGGTGACCGCCTGGCCTGGATGGCGCTGAACCATACCTACGGAATGAGCTTCTTCCCGGGCATCGCGCCCAGCTACGAATCCCTGGACATCGACGAGGACCAGGCGATCGTCCGCTTCGAAAACGTCCGTGCGGCCAACGGTTTCAACCGTTTCGACCACATCGAGGGCTTCGAGATCTGCGGCGCCGACCAGGTCTGGTATCCGGGTGAGGCCAAGGGCCAGAATATGGGCAGCACGATCACGGTCACCAGCCCGAACGTTCCGCACCCCGTGGCGGTCCGCTATGCCTTCCGCAACTGGAAGCCCGGCAACCTCGCCGGTGCCAACGGCCAGGGCGTGGCTCCGTTCCGCACGGACCGCATCTTCGAGGGCGAGACGCCGTATGATCCTTCCACGGCTCCTGCCAGCGACTTCACGGGCCATTGGATCGGCGTAGCCCGCCAGATGGGTCGCGAGACCACCTATGATTTCACGCTGAAGAAACTGGCGGACGGCAGCTGGAGTTGCGAGATTCCCGGCCAGGCAGCGCGCGAGGCCACCGTGCGTGCCAACAAGGCGACGTTCAACTTCCCGATGATGCCCGGCAGGGAGATGCCGATGACCATCCGTATGCGTCCGGACGGCACCGTCTATATGGACACGATGATGGGCGGCTCGGTCACCTTTACCCGTCAGTAAGGTTTTTTTGCTATCTTTGCAGCACCGATGCGGGTGTGTTGTAATTGGTAGCCAAGCGGGACTTAGGATCCCGTGCCGCAAGGCGTAAGGGTTCGAGCCCCTTCACCCGCACAAAAAAGCTTCGGAGTTTGCGCTCCGAAGCTTTTTTCTTTTGTCTGGATGCGGACGGCTAGAAGCCGCCGAAGCCGCCTCCGCCGAACTGCTGCATCATCTCCTGCTGATGCTTGTTCCAGGCCTCGTACTGATCCTTGGTCAGGATGGCCTGCAGCTTCTTGTTCTGCTCCTCCTGCTGTTTCTGCATCGCGTCCATATCCGGCATCTGACCGGAGCTGAACTGCTTCTCCATATCCTTCATCTGGGCGGTGTAGAGCTCCACGACCTTCTTGTACTGGGTGTCGTCGAGCTTGACGGTCTGCTTCATGTCGTCGGCGATCATCTTGGCAATCCCGTCGGGATCCATCTGGAAACCGCCGCCCATCTGGGCGTTGGCGGTGAAAGCTCCCGCGAAAACCAGCGCGGCAGCCACAAAAAGTTTAACAATTGCTTTACGCATAGGTAGTTGAATTATAGGGTTAAAAACTAAGGGTCGATCTGCGAATCTTTCAGGCCGAGGAAGTACAGGATGCCGTCCAGGCCGATGGAAGTGATGTTCTGCTGGGCGTTCGCCTGGACCTTGGGCTTGGCGTGGTAGGCGATGCCCAGGCCGGCGAGCGAGAGCATCGGCAGGTCGTTGGCGCCGTCGCCCACGGCCACGGCCTGGGCGAGGTTGATGCCCTCGACCTGGCACAGCAGGCGCAGCAGCTCGGCCTTGCGGCGGCCGTCCACGATGTCGCCGACGTAGCGCCCCGTGAGCTTGCCGTCCTCGATCTCCAGCTCGTTGGCATAGACGTAGTCGAAACCGAACTTCTGCTGGAGGTGCTTGCCGAAATAGGTGAATCCGCCGGAGAGGATGGCGGTCTTGTAGCCCACCATCTTGAGGATCTTCATCATACGCTCCAGGCCCTCGTTGTAGGGAAGGTTGCGGGCGATGTCCTCCATCACGCTCTCGTCCAGGCCCTTGAGCAGGGACACGCGGCGCTTGAAGCTCTCCTTGAAGTCGATCTCGCCGCGCATCGCCTTCTCCGTGATCTCGCGCACCTGGTCCCCGACGCCGGCCCGGGCGGCGAGCTCGTCGATGCATTCCGTGTGCACGAGCGTGGAGTCCATATCGAAGCAGATGAGCCGGCGGGCGCGCCGGTAGATGTCGTCTTTCTGGAAGGAGATGTCGAGCCCGTCCTTCGGCAGGCTGAGCAGGGCGTTCTGCATTGCCTCGCGCGCGTCGTGGTCGAGGAAACCGCGCACGGAGATCTCGATGCAGGCCTTGGAGCTGTTCTCGTCCACCTCCTCGAGCGGCGGACGGCCGGTCAGGCGGCGGATGGCGTCGATGTTGAGCCCGAAGCGGAAGATGACCTCCGTCACGTCCGCGATCTGCCGCGCGGTCACGGCGCGGCCGAGCAGCGTGACGATGTAGCGGTTCTTGCCCTGACGGGCCACCCAGGCGTTGTAGCCCTCGATGGTGATGGGGGTGAAGCGGATCTGCACGCCGAGTTCGGAGGCCTTGAACAGCAGGTCCTTCATGATGAAGCCGGACTTGTGGTGGGTCGTCTTGAAGAGGATGCCCATCGTCAGCGACTTGTGGATGTTTTCCTGGCCGATATCCAGAATGGCTGCGTCGTACTGCGCCAGAATGGAGGTGAGGGCCGTGGTCAGACCGGGCTTGTCGTCGCCGGAAATGTTGACCTGGATGATTTCTATCATGATTTCTTGCTCTTGTTTTTCAGTCTTTCGATCCTGCGGAGGATTCTCTTGTCATAGACCTGCTCGGCATATTGCTGCATCAGCCTGTCGGTGTCGAGGGTGGCCTGGGCGATGGCTTCTTCCACCTCCGCAGCGAGGGCGTCGGCCTGCTCGTCGAGCTCCGCCCGCAGCATCAGGTCGTCGATCTCGCGGTACTCGTCCGCGGTGAGGATCTCCTCGTCGCTCATCCGCGCCGGGGCGTCGGGGGCGACGTAGTTCTGCAGGTGCTGCACGCTCTTGTCGAAGATGTGGCGGATGCCCTGCGCGATGTTGACCTGGACGGTGTCGAGCTGGTCCTTGAACACGGGGACGGTGGCCTCGCGGTAGCGGGCGCGGCCCAGCGAGAAACGCCAGTTGTCCAGCGTGCCGTAGAGGTTGATGCCGAAGCGGATCAGGAAGGGGGAGCGGAGGATCGAGACGTGGTAGTACATCGTCTTGTCGAAGCCCTGCGTGCCGCGGAGCGCCAGGCGGTAACGGTCCACGCCCAGCACGAAGGGGAAGACCTCCAGCTGGCTGTCGTGCACCACGGCGTCCACGGTGAGGTCGTCGATGTGACCTATGTTCTTGTTGCGGAACAGCAGCAGGCGCGTGATGCGTCGCAGGTCGCCGGCGTCCTTGACCTCCAGGTCGCGGCCGGTGATGCGCAGCAGGCCGTCCAGCGTCGGGATGACGACGTTCATATTGGTGTCCAGCTGCGTGGTGAGGGAGACGTCGCAGCCGAGCTTGCCCTCGAAGGACCGGATGGCGGGCAGCAGCGAATCCACCATTGGCAGCAGCTGGATGATGCCGTGCGCGTCCATGTCCTGGAGCTTGAGGTTGACGCCGGCGCCGATGTCCTGCTTGCTCTGCGTGGAATAGTACGCATCGAGGGAAATGTTGCCGAGGTCGGAGAGGACGTGCGTGTCCAGGATCTGGGCCGTGCGGTCCTGCACCCGCGCCGTCGTGAGCACGGGACCGAGCTGCAGCTCGGCGTAGTCGAGCGTGTCGGCGCGGATCCCGAGCGCGGCGCGGACGTTGCCGGGCACGACGAAGAGCGGGATCTGGTCGCGGTCGGGAACGACGTTCTCGAGGGTGTCGGTGACGAAGCTCTCGTCCTTCTCTTCGGCGGGAGCCACGCGACCGATGTCCTGCGTGCCGTTCTGCAGCGCGGCGACGATCTCGTTGAGGTTGATACGCCGGGACTCGAGGTCCATCTGGGCCTCCAGGATCCCGTGGCGGAAGAGGGCCTGGCGGATGTTGCGCAGGTACCCGATGGCGTAAAGGTCGGAGCTGCCGGAGACCACGCCGAGCGAGTCGATGTCGAAGCTGTCGCTGTCGAAACGGGCGCCGAGGCCCGTCAGGCGGGTGCGAAGCGGCAGCTGCGGCGAGGCGAAGAAGCCTTCGTCCACCTCGACGCTGCCGGTGGGCGCCCACTTGCGCAGGAGCCCGGCGATCGAGGTGTCGATCGCGATGGACAGGTCGCTGTCCGCGAAGTCGTCGTGGCGCCGCGGCGGGGTGTTGAGCCGCTGCTCGGAGAGCATCGCGGCGAGGTCGGCGCGCGGCGTGTCGGGATACTTCTCCTGCAGGGCGTCCAGCTCCCGACTGTGCCGTTTGCCGGGCGTCTGCCGCCCGCGCTGCTGCGCGACGAAACGGATGCGGGCGTCTTCCACCCCCATACGGCTGGAGCCCAGCTTGGCGAAGATCTCGCCGTCATCGTTGGTGACTTCCATGCGCGGGACCATCGTCCCGTCCCGGGCGGCCACCTTGGTGATGCGGCCGCTGTTGCGCATATCGCGCAGGCGGGCCTGCAGGCCCACGCCCTGGTCGAAGCGGAGGCTGTCGAAACTGGCGTTCAGCGTCAGCCCGCTGCGGTTCGACCCCAGCTGGATGCGGGTGTGGTAGAGCTGCGCTGCGATGGAATCGGCCGGGATGCTGACGCTCAGACGGGGGCTGGTGACGGAGCCCTTGACGTCCGCCTGGTCGAAATGGTAGGTGTCGATGGCCTGCTGCGAGACATCCGCCTGCAGGTCCAGGTGGACGTCGCCGTTGGCGTCCCGGATGCCCAGCGAAGCGGGCACGAAGCGCAGCAGGGGCTGCAGCACGGCGTCGGCGACCGCGCGGAGTTTATAACGGGGATTGCTGCCGAGCAGGTCGGCCGCCGATCCGCCCAGATTCAGGTCCAGACCGGGAATGCGGGCGTTGAGGGCGCTGACGGTGGCGTCGAGGCGCTTGGAAGGACTCAGCTCCGCATCGGCGTCCAGGGTCAGGTCGGCGCCGAGGTCCATCGGCTTGTAATAACTGTGTGAGGCGGGAATCCTTACGCTGGCGACCACGTGGGGCAGGGAAGTCTCCGAATAGGTGCCATCCGCCTGGATTTCCACGGTGAGGCGGGCGTCGGTGGACAGGTCGCGGGAGATCTGGAGATAATGGTCGAGGTATTCCCGCAGGATGGACTCCAGCGGGCAGTCGCGGATGGCTGCGGCGGCTTTGAGATCGATCTGCTCCGGCAGGACGGACGCCTTGCCTTCCAGGTGCAGGGGCAGCTGCGCAATGCGGGCGTCCAGCTTCGGGACGTCGAGGTCGAGCCTCCCGGGCTTCTGCTCGAAGCCGGCCGTGCCCTCGAGGTTCAGCGGCACGGACAGGCGCCCGAACGCCTGCGTGCTCACCAGCGCGTCGGCTTCCAGCAGCAGGTCGAACAGCTGCCCGACCAGCTTCTGGTCCACGCGCAGCAGAGGAATATGGGCGGACAGGGTGTCCTGCGGAAGCTGCCCCAGGACGGCCAGGGAGTCCAGCGCCAGATGCAGGCGGCGCAGCTGGATCTCTTCGGAAGACAGCTTGGCGTCGCCCTCCAGCGAGAACTGCAGGAAGCCGGCATCGGTGTAGAGCGTGTCCCGCTGCGCGGTATAGACCACGCGGGGCGAGCCGGTGATGCGCAGTTCGCGCAGGCGGATCCACGGGAGATCGAAGCTCTCCGCCTTCTCGGTCTCCGGCAGGCGGAGGATGTCCCAGTTGGCGGCTTCGCCGTAATTGTGGCCGTAGGCCGCGAAACGGTCCAGCGCGAGGCGGTGCACGCGGATGTCGCCGAACAGCAGCCGCCAGGCGTTGACGGCGGCTTCCAGGGTGCCGAAACGGGCGAGGGTGTCCTTTACCGCGCCGCGCCCCGCGTCCAGCAGCGGGGAGGCGAGGGTGTCATATTGCGCGAAGCGCTCGTGCGGATAGGTCACCGCCACGTCCTCCAGGGTGACCCCCACGCGGGGGAAATGCTTGTAGAGGGAAACGTGCAGGCGGGCGTATTCCAGGTCGCCGTCGATGTACTCCGCGGCGTACTTGTCCACCAGCTTCGTGACCATCCTGGAGTTCAGCACGAACGGCAGGGCGATCAGGACGAGGAGGACGAGTCCGACCAGGGAGGCCAGGACGATCCCGGATATCCGCAGCGCTTTCTTCATATCGTTTACAGCCCGAGCTGCTTGAAGAAGTCATTGCCCTTGTCATCCACGAGGATGAAGGCGGGGAAGTCTTCGACGCGTATTTTCCAGATGGCTTCCATACCGAGCTCCGGATATTCCACGCATTCGATGCTCTTGATGTTGTTCTGCGCCAGGATGGCGGCGGGGCCGCCGATGGAGCCGAGGTAGAAGCCGCCGTGCTTGCGGCAGGCGTCCGTCACGGCCTGGCTGCGGTTGCCCTTCGCCAGCATGATCATCGAGCCGCCGTGCTCCTGGAACTCGTCCACGTACGGGTCCATTCGGCCGGCCGTGGTGGGGCCCATCGAGCCGCAGGCCATTCCTTCGGGGGTCTTGGCCGGGCCGGCATAGTAGATCGGGTGGTCCTTGAGGTACTGGGGCATCGGCTCGCCGGCGTCGAGCCGGGCCTTGATCTTCGCGTGGGCGATGTCGCGGCCCACGATGATGGTGCCGTTCAGGCTCAGGCGCGTGCTGACGGGATACTTGGTGAGTTCGGCGAGGATGTCCTTCATCGGCTGGTCCAGGTCGATCCGGACGGCCTTGCCTTCGCCGGCGCGGCGCAGCTCCTCGGGGATCAGCTCGTAGGGCTTGTCGTCCATCTTCTCGATCCAGATGCCGTTCCCGTCGATCTTCGCCTTGATGTTGCGGTCGGCCGAGCAGCTCACGCCCAGGCCGATCGGGCAGCTGGCGCCGTGGCGCGGCAGGCGGACGACGCGTACGTCGTGGGCCATGTACTTGCCGCCGAACTGCGCGCCGAGGCCGATCTTGCGGGTCTCTTCGAGCAGCTGCTTCTCCAGCTCGACGTCGCGGAAGGCGCGGCCGGTCTCGTCGCCCGTGGTGGGCAGACCGTCGTAGTAGTGCGTGGAGGCGAGCTTGACCGTCATCAGGTTCTTCTCGGCGGAGGTGCCGCCCACCACGATGGCGATGTGGTAGGGGGGACAGGCCGCCGTGCCCAGCGAACGCATCTTCTCAACGAGGAAGGGTACGAGCGTGCCGGGGTTCTGGATGCGCGCCTTGGTCTCCTGGTAGAGGTAGGTCTTGTTGGCGGAGCCGCCGCCCTTGGTCACGCACAGGAAGCGGTATTCGGCTCCCTCGGCCGCCTCGATGTCGATCTGGGCGGGGAGGTTGCATTTCGTGTTGACCTCCTTGTACATATCCAGCGGGGCGTTCTGGCTGTAGCGGAGGTTCTCCTCCGTGTAGGTCTTGAAAACGCCCAGGCTGAGGGCCTCCTCGTCGCAACAGCCGGTCCAGACCTGCTGGCCCTTCTCGCCGTGGATGATGGCGGTGCCGGTGTCCTGGCAGAGCGGAAGTTTGCCCTTGGCGGCCACTTCCGCGTTGCGCAGGAAGGTCAGGGCCACGTATTTGTCGTTCTCGGAGGCCTCCGGATCGTGGAGGATCTTGGCGACCTGCTCATTGTGCGAGCGGCGCAGCAGGAAACTCACGTCGCGGAAGGCCGTGCGGGCCATGACGGTGGGGCCTTCTTTCTTGATCTTCA
>JAEEGJ010010243.1_pt1 | contig 24553 bp, 24 predicted proteins | sample 8958761 | NCBI WGS metagenome assembly JAEEGJ01 (sample SAMN16246546, study PRJNA631951) | gut metagenome | biome: gut microbiome; feature: rumen; material: RS-attached | host: Bos | place: Iran: Karaj | collected 2018-10 | reverse complement strand
AAGCAATTAAACAAAGTAGACTTACCCACGTTGGGCAGTCCCACAATACCACATTTTAATGACATCTTTTCTTATAAACGTTTATATTCTGGGTGCAAAGTTAGTGCAAATCAAGCGAAAAACCAAACGTTTTTGAGTTTTTCCGAGATGCAGCCTAAGTTCTCCAAAGGAGAAAGGTACAAAGAAATTAAGAATTAAGAATAATTACATAAAAGAAGGCCGGAAACATACGTTCCGACCTTAATTTGTTGATTTCAGCGGGATTACTCCTCTGGTGAGAATTCATCTTTTCCTACGCCACAGAGGGGGCATACCCAATCCTCAGGAATGTCTTCAAAGGCTGTGCCTGGAGCGATACCGTTATCAGGATCGCCTGCTTCTGGGTCATAAACATAACCACAGGTGTCGCAAATGTACTTTTTCATTGTTGTTTAAATTAGTTGTTAGTTATTTAATAGAAAGAATGTGTTCCACCTTTTCAACGATGGTCTTTGGTGAAATATTGTTCATACATGCATAATCGCCTCGTCTGCAGGGCTTTTGTCCATAGATGCTGCAAGGGCGACAGTCGAGGTCAACTTGTACGATATTTGCCTTATCCTGTCCCCATCCCAGGAAACCAGCGTAGGGATGAGTAGCTCCCCAAACACTGACAACAGGAGTACCCGTAAGTGAAGCCAGGTGCATGTTCGATGAATCCATGGAAATCATAACGTCCAGATGACTCATCAGGATAAGTTCCTGGTGCAGCGACTCAACATTCTTGCAGACATAGACACAAGCCTTATACTCTTTGGTCCATTCTGTGAAGTATTGTTCTTCCTGCTGACCACGTCCGAAGAGGAAAATGCGAGCCTTAGGATATTTCTGCAACAATTGTTCTATGACCTGATGCATCAGTTGGGGAGGGTAGACCTTTCCTTGATGGGCTGCAAACGGGGCGATGCCTATCCACTGCTCAAAGGAGTTCTTTACGTTCAAGCCTTTTGCCAACATATTCAGATTGCCTCCTTCGCCCTCTGGGAAGATGCTCTTGAATTGAATGTTGACAGGATAACCCAACTTTTTGAAAACTTCTACATAGTTCTCGAAAGAAGTGGGTTGTTGCTCAAGGCGCTTCGAACGTTTTGAAGTGATGCGTCGACGTCCTTTCCTGTGCTTATTGATGTGTTCAACTCTGTAATGACCAATGTTAAAGCGAAGTCGCAAGTATTCTGATCGCAGCACATTGTGCAGGTCAGCAACAGCAGTAAACTGTTTAGCTGCCAGTCGACGATAAAGGGCATTGAGACCCTTGATACCATGATATTCGTGCTTCAAGTCTGCTGCCATGAAATTGACATTGGGCGCCAAGTCTTCAAACAACGGACGAGCAAAGGTACGACTCAATACAGTAATGCGAACATGAGGATATTGCTGTGCCAGTGAGTAAACCACAGGCACTACCATCGCTACGTCGCCCATAGCTGAAAAGCGAATAACGAGTATGTGCTCCTTCTTCATCTTTTAAAACAGTGTCACAGGATAACCTATGATTTCTTGTAGAAAATAGGATTTGTGCTGGGATCGTTGTACATCTTCATCTGTCTGTACACCTTCATATACTTACGACCAGCCTTGATGTCATCCAGCAATTGGTCGATAGCCTTTGATAGGTCTACTTGTTGCTCCAACAGTACCTCCAGTTTAGCTTTGCATTTCGCAATATGTTCTGCATCAGCATCTTTGCGCTCTGTCTGTTCCTTCATGTGCCATATCTTCAGCGCCAGAATGCTCAGTCGGTCAATGGCCCATGCAGGACTTTCTGTGTTCAGAGTGGCTTCAGGCAAAACATGTACTTCTGCATACAGGGTACGGAAATAGCTGTCAATCTCTTCTACTAAGTCTGTACGATCCTGATTGGAACTATCTATGCGACGTTTCAGAGCCAATGCCTTTGTGGGCTCAATATGTGGGTCGCGAATGATATCCTCCAAGTGCCACTGAACGGTATCAATCCAACATTTGGTATAGAGGCTGAACTCAATCGTTTCACGCTCATAAGGATTGTTAAGAGGGGTATCCACATCATCTTTCAGGTGGTAGTCGCGAATGGCCTGAATGAATACCTTATTTGCTTTTTCTGTAAATGACATATCGTTTACGTATTAGTTTATTTTGCAAAGATACAAAAAAGTTATGATAACTGACGAATGAAAGGCTATAATTTAAATATATTTTGTAACTTTGTACCCAGATATGAAGATAGTAGTTGACGATAAGATACCTTATATTCGCGAAAAACTGGCCCTGTTGACCAGTGATGTGGTGTATTTGCGAGGTGCTGAAATTACCGCAAGTGACGTGAAGGATGCTGATGCGCTGATAGTAAGAACCCGTACTCATTGTGATGAACAATTGCTTTCTGGCAGTAAGGTTCAGTTTGTTGCTACTGCCACGATAGGTTTTGACCATATTGATACCGATTATCTGAAACAAGCAGGAATAGCATGGACCAACTGTCCTGGTTGTAATTCTGGTTCTGTGGCACAGTATGTGGAGTGTTCTTTGTTGCAGTTGCAGCAGTATCTAGGTCTTCACTTACAGGAATCAACTATCGGAATTGTGGGTTGCGGACATGTTGGCTCAAAGGTAAAGGCTGTGGCAGAACGCTTGGGCATGCATGTTTTGGTGTGCGACCCGCCATTGGAAAAAGCTAATCCCCACCACTCATCATCCATCACTTATGTCCCTCTGGACATCATCGAGCGCGAATGTGACGTGATTACTTTCCATGTTCCATTGACCCATGAGGGGCCATATGCAACCTTCCATATGGCTGATGAAGATTTCTTCCATCGGTTGCCTCGCGTACCTTATATAATAAATACGAGTAGAGGCGAGGTGGTCGATAATGTTGCACTGCTTTCTGCCTTGCAAGAGGGTAGGGTGAAGGATGCCGTTATTGATGTTTGGGAAAATGAACCTAAGTTAAATGAGACGTTGCTTCAGCGCGTCTTTATCGGTACGCCTCACATTGCAGGTTATTCTGCTGATGGAAAGGTGAATGCAGACAATATGGCTATTGATGCACTTTGTCGTCATTTTCGCTTACCTCATCCTGGAAAAATTGTGCCTCCTGAGCTCCCGATAGATTTTCAAGATACAGGTAGTCCTTTGGATTATTACAATCCGATGGAAGATAGTCAACAATTAAAAAATGACGCCTCAAAATTTGAAAGTTTGCGCAATAACTACCCTTTAAGGCGCGAAAAGTTGCACAGTTAATGGTCGTTTGTGCACAAAAGAGTGCTTTTTTACGTTTAAAATTTGCATAACTCAATAAAAATGTGTTACTTTGCACCCGCTAAGCGACACATTTTAGTGAAGTTTTCAGAATAAGAAATCATTTATTAACATTTTAAAGAAGAAAATTATGTCAGAAATTGAAAGCAAAGTAAAGGCAATTATTGTAGACAAACTTGGTGTTGATGAGGCAGAGGTTAAGCCCGAAGCAAGTTTCACTAACGATCTTGGTGCTGATTCACTGGATACCGTAGAGCTCATCATGGAGTTCGAGAAGGAGTTCGGTATTTCTATCCCCGACGACAAGGCTGAGAAGATCGGTACTGTTGGTGACGCTATCGCTTACATCGAGGAGAACGCAAAATAACTAATGAGTAATTAGGAATTAGGAATTAGAAATTGTGATTACTCATTCGGTGATTTATTTTGCTGAAGTAATCATAATTTCTAATTTTTATTTTTTATTTCTAATTTAATTTTTATGGAATTAAAAAGAGTAGTAGTAACAGGTATGGGTGCCGTTACACCACTTGGCAATACTCCTAAGGATACTTGGGAAGCCATGTTGGCGGGTAAAAGCGGTGCTGCACCTATTACCCTTTTCGATGCTTCTAAGTTCAAGACTCAGTTTGCCTGTGAGGTAAAGGGTCTTGATGTCAATGCTTACATTGACCGCAAGGAGGCTCGTAAAATGGACCGCTATACCCAGTTGGCCATTATCGCAGCCAAGCAGGCTGTTGAGGATAGTGGCATGGATCTGGAAGCAGAGGATAAGAATCGTATTGGTGTAGTTTATGGAGTTGGTATCGGTGGTATTAAGACCTTCGAGGAAGAGGTGAGCTATTATGGCGCTCATCGTGAGGATGGTCCTAAGTTCAACCCCTTCTTCATCCCCAAGATGATTGCAGACATCGCTGCTGGTCAGATTTCAATTATGTATGGCTTCCATGGCCCCAACTATATCACCGCTTCTGCTTGTGCTTCTTCATCGAATGCACTGGCTGACGCTTTCAACCTGATTCGCTTGGGCAAAGCCAACGCCATCGTTGCTGGTGGTGCTGAGGCTGCTATCTGCGAGACGGGTGTTGGTGGTTTCAATGCTATGAAAGCCCTATCTACACGTAATGACGAGCCTGAGAAGGCTTCACGTCCTTTCAGCGCCAGTCGTGATGGTTTCATCATGGGCGAGGGTGCTGGCTGTCTGATTCTTGAAGAGTTGGAGCACGCCAAGGCTCGTGGTGCCAAGATTTATGCTGAGATGGTTGGTGCTGGTATGAGCGCTGATGCTCATCACATCACAGCTTCTCATCCTGAGGGCTTAGGTGCTATTCTCGTGATGAAGAATGCGCTGGAGGATGCTGGTATGCAGCCTGAGGACATCGACTACATCAACGTTCATGGTACTTCTACCCATGTGGGTGATATCTCTGAGGCCAAGGCCATCAAGGAGGTATTTGGCGATGCAGCCTTCAAACTGAACATTTCGTCTACGAAGTCGATGACTGGTCACTTGCTGGGTGCTGCTGGTGCTGTTGAGGCTATGGCTACCGTTCTGGCTGTCCAGAACGACATTGTACCTCCCACCATCAACCACGAGGATGACGATAAGGATGAAGAGATTGACTACAACCTCAACTTTACCTTCAACAAGGCTCAGAAGCGTGAGGTTCGTGCTGGTCTCAGCAATACCTTCGGATTTGGTGGTCACAACGCCTGCGTAGTCTTCAAGAAGTACACAGCGTAAAGACTGTGACCTATGAATTGTATTGATATCATAGACCGTATAAAGCTCCCTTTCCGTCAGGAGAAGGAGCTTTTTTCGGCTCTCTACCAGATTCTGGGCTTCTATCCTCATAACATCGAGCTTTACAAGCAAGCTTTGCTTCATAAGAGCGTAGGCAAGAGGAACGAAAAGGGACGTCCGCAGAACAATGAACGTCTGGAGTTCCTTGGCGATGCCATTCTCGATGCTGTGGTGGGACATATCGTATATAGCCACTTTGAGGGCAAGCGTGAAGGTTTCCTCACTAATACACGTTCGAAGCTGGTCAGTCGTGCTACGCTTGGAAAGATTTCGCAGGAGATGGGTATTCCCCAGCTAATTATGTCTGCAGGTCATTCCACTTCACACAATTCTTATATGAACGGTAATGCCTTCGAGGCACTTGTCGGCGCCATCTATCTGGATCGAGGCTACGATGCCTGCATGCGTTTCATGGAGAAGCGCATTCTGTCGCAGCTCATCAACCTTGACAAGGTAGCCTACAAGGAAGTCAACTTCAAGTCGAAACTCTTGGAGTGGAGTCAGAAGAACCGTGTGAAGATGGAATTGCGCGAGCTTGCTCAGACCAAGGACGAACAGACGGGTAGCCCAGTATTCACTACGCAAGTGTTCCTTGAGGGCATAGAAGGCTGCAAGGGTACAGGCTTCTCAAAGAAGGAAAGCCACCAGCAAGCGTCAAAGGAGACGCTGCAACGCCTGCGTCGCGAACCTCAGTTCATTGATGCCATCTTTGCTGCCAAGGCTGACCGTACCAAGATGGAAGAAGAGCCCGTTATGGCTGCCCCAGACATCGACAAACTGCAAGAAGAACAGCAGAATTTTGTCATAGAGCAAGAGAAACCTGTAGAACATGTCGCAGCAACTGAGTCACGACAAGAGCAACAGTCTCAAACAGTCCTCGATGACCTCACTCTTGACGACATCACAGCTACTCCTCGCGAAAAGACACGCGAAGAAATCATTGCAGAGGCGGAGTCTGCTGCCTTTGCAGAGGCCTGATAGCAGGAAAAAAAGGTCTGGAAGGATAGAAAATCGGTTTTTACCGACCGCTCGAATATATTGGGGCGGGAGCTCCAAGATATAAGGGCTCCCGCCCTTATTAATGTGGGCGGGCGGCCGAATCAGGCTGTATCCTATGTTTTTCCCTGCTACTACGTTATTCTTTCCCTGTTCCCTCGGGTCTTTTCCCCTGTTACCCTTAATACTAAATGCAGGAACTATTCAAATGCCGGTAAACTTTCCTACAAAGAGGATAACACCGGAGGATGCTTCGCTGATAACATAGACGAAGGGACGGTTGGCGTGGAAGGTAGCCTTGGGATATTCAACAGGTCCTACAGATGTGACTCCCATACCTCCTACGGTAACTGCAGCAGCTTCCGAGCCCTCCTCGTTAACCTTAATCTTTGCCTTTTGACGCATCATCGAGATATAGAGGTTTCTATCTTCACACATGTTGGGTATTTCTGCAAAGTCTGAGTCGAAGGCCAGCTTGATGCCCATCTTCTTCATTAGCCCTACAAGTCCATCATTAACGTCTAGTTCGTCCGTATCTGATGCCGTCTCGAAGCGTGGCAGCTTCAGATCTACCTCATAGCCTTGGAAGACGTCGCCTCCTGTTCCACACCATCCACGGTTATTCAGTACGCTGCTTTGTGCCACTTCTTTAATGATGTCGTCAGTAGTAGCACCCTCTTCCGGCAACATTACCGTCATATTCCAAAGGCTATTGCCATAGGGTAGGATAACAGCAGAGTAAGTGTTGGTTTTCAGATAGCTAATCAGCACGTTCTGGTGCATCATGGGGAGTGTGATGCTGCCTGTCTTTGTGGTAAAGGTTTCATCCTTCGTATTCTTTGAGTCGAACTTCGAAGCCCAGTCAGCCTTGAAGTAGATGGCATTCAGCAGATACGACACCATATCAGGATTTACCTCATCCAGAATCTTTGGAATCATGCCCTTTGTCTTGTCGTTGCACCATCCGTTGATGTGGTCAAGCGTTTGCGGTGATGAGAAGTCGAGTGCTTCAGCCTTCGCATCGTAATAGTTCTGCATATCCTGCTGGAACTGCTGTTTCAGGGCATAGTCCTTATTCAGGAAAATGGCATTGGCAATATCCAGCGTCACCTTATTATCCACTTTTGGCAGACCGTCTATCAGTTTCTTGCAATACTCGTTCACCGCCTTGATGCCTCCCTTGTGGAAGCCTAAGGTCTGCTCCAGTTCCTTCTCAGTATCTCCTGTGGCAGCATCGTTCACCATTCCTAATACATAGGTGATGCTGAGCGGTGAGTAGATAAAGCTCTTGCCACTCTGGTCCATCTCGTTCACCGTCTTCAGGAAGTTCAGCGTGAACTTGTTATTGTCATTGGCAAACACTTTCTGCTCAGCCGTCAGTTGGATGGGTTGTGGCTCTGACAGCATGTTGACAATTTTCTTGGATTCTCCCCAATCCTCCTCTCCTGTAGTTGACGATGAGGAGCACGACAGCATGAAGCTGCTTGTTGCCATTAAGATAAATGCAGATAAAAGACTTTTTTTCATATTCGTTTCTATTTTGTTTCTGCCTTTAGAATGCAAAGGTAATCATAATCTTGTATGATGATGCGTTAAAGAATATAAAAAACGAGTGAAACCATACAAGATTTGCGTACTTTTGAATTATTATAGTAGAACGCAAGAAAAAGGAAATGGTCAGTCAACTCGTTGAGCGCATACGGCGGAAAGACCAACGGGCGATGAGCCAGCTCTATCAGCTATACGTTGAAGAGCTCTCATCGGTCTGCTACCGATATGTGCCTTCGGAGGACGATGCGAAGGACGTGCTACAGAACAGTTTCGTGAAGATATTCACGTCGATACCAACCTTCGAATACAGAGGTGAGAGTGCCTTCAAGGCGTGGATGAAACAGGTGGTAGCCAACGAGGCACTTGCGTTCTTGAGAAACAGGAGGAAGTTGCTGTTTGTAGAACAGGACCAGACTGCTGACAAGACAGATGAGGAAAGTGCAAGCCCTGATACAGAGCGGATTTCGCCTGACGAGCTACACCAACTTATCAGCGAACTGCCTGACGGATACAGAACGGTGTTAAACCTCTATGTGTTTGAGAACTACTCTCATCGGCAGATATCTAGCCTGTTAGGCATCAAAGAGAGCACATCAGCCTCTCAACTCTACTATGCAAAGAAGCTATTGGCAAAAAGAATCAAGGATTTAACTAAGGACAAGCAATGAAAGAAAACTGGACAACCGATATGAAGCAAAAGCTGGAGGGTCACAAAATGGCTCCGCCTGCCGGACTTTGGGAGGGCATCAGCAGCGAGATGGGTCTTCAGAAGAATCCAGCTCCTACAACTGTTGCCATCAAGCGTTGGCAATGGGTTGCTGCTATGTTCTTAGCCCTCGTAGGATTCTTTCTCGTCTATCAGTTCAGTCAGGACGAACCACTCCCTCAGGTTGCTCATACGTCACAAAAGCAAGAGGCTCCTACGACGAAAGAAGCAAATCCCGAGAACCAACCATTGGCTCTTGCTGATATTCCTCATCGTGCCCTAACCAAGGTTTCTCCCAAGACACCCGTTGAGGTAAGCCAGCCAAGTCCTGTAAAAACAGTCCAAGAGGTGACAGAAGAGAACGCTCAGCAAGTCTCAGAGGAAACAGCGTCTCAACAGGTTTCAGAGGAAACATCCCAGCAGCCTTCAGTAGTAACAAGTCATCGGCCTCATACAGAAGGACATCATCAAACAGCCAATTACCATACCAGACAGACATCAGTTTCGTCCACAGACAGCCAATGGTCTATCGGCTTGAACGCCTCTGGCGGATTACTTGCTTCTTCTAGTCAAAGGAGCATAGGGCAGTCCGATTATCCAGTATCCGGTGAATTCAATTATAATAATTTTGTGGACAAGGTTTCCTCATGGCCAAGTACTTCCTCTGAGGTTTACGATTATGAGGCAAAACATCGTCTGCCAATGTCCTTGGGACTTAGTGTATATTATCAGCTGAACCCTCGCTTGGCCTTTCAGACAGGTGTCAATTATACCTATCTTTATTCAGAGTTCAGCACGCCCCTCTATCCAAATATCTATAGAGAACAGAAGTTGCACTATCTGGGTGTACCAGTAGGTCTCTCGTGGCAGTTCTGGAAAACGAGTGGTTTCAGCTTTTATCTCTCAGGTTCTGTCATGCTTCAGAAGTGTCTCAACGAAAAGCCCTGGCAGTGGTCTTTTAATGCCTCTGCAGGTGCGGAGTATGCCATTACGCCTCTGTTGGGTCTTTATCTTGAACCTTCGTTGGGCTATTACTTTCACGATGGCACCTCTTTCGAGCATTATTATAAAGAACATCCCTTAGCACCCTCCATCGAATTTGGCCTTCGTCTGCACATCTCAGGCAAGTGATATTTCGTTGAATAGTTGTCAATGATAACCTTTTGTATAATAATCGTTAAATATTTCGATTATCATGCAAGATTTCTAATCATCAGTGTTTATATTTGTAGAAGTGTTTAACAGTTTTGAGTATGAAACGAATAAAAGGAATCCTCTTTATAATGCTGGCTGTTAGCCTGTTTACGGCCTGCAGCAACGACGATAGCAACATTAACAGCGACGATGGTGAAATCTTCGGCACAGGACTGACAGGGAGATGGGATTTGGTGGAAGTTCTGGACGGCCCTGCAGAGTACTGTAAGGAAGGCTATACCAATCAATATCCGTCCGGCACAGTCATTATCGAAATCAAAGAGAACGGAAAGATCGTCTTCAACTATGAGGACGGGAAAGTTGAAACCCTTGACTATTCTATCCCTGAAGATCAGGTAATATATGCCTCCACATTGCCAGTCTTGAACATTGGCGAAGTTCCGTTCGGCTATGCCATCGAAGGAAATAGGCTGAAACTCCATTACTATGGTTTCTATACCTGCGACCATATTCCTGCAACATTTGTGTTTAAGCGTATAAAATGAGAGAACAATGAAGAATACAACGTTTTTATCCATCTTCGTAGCCATTGCATTCTGTCTATGTGGATGCAGCAGCGATGATAACAATTCGAATCCAGATGTCGGAGCCTATAAATACGAGGATAATCCTACTATGCTTGAAGGTACGTGGCATCTGGCAAAGGCCAATTTCTCATTTGGTGGCATATATGAATTCGAACCAGGTGATGTCATTGTCTATTTCAATCCTAACCATACCGTGCAGGTCATTAACAAGTTGGAAACCAAGGAGATGAAGCCATTCATGGACTCCGGTTTCTATTCCTATGAGATTATCAAGACAGAGACGAACAAATACGATGGCACGGTATTCACCACCATCGACCTCAACGGACAGCAATGCACATACTGGTTCAAGGATGGCATGATGACACTCGATTACGGCATGGCATACGATGCCCCAGGGTATTTCTTCAAGAAACTGAAATTCACAAACTAACAAGAAACGCATATGACAAAGAGAATACTTACCTTATTTGCTATGGCTTTGAGTCTGAGTCTTATAATGGCCTGCAGTAGTGATGACGATAATGTTGTTGACCCTGTTGTTGGTGAAGTCAATGTCCTGCTTATCCAGTCAGACAACGGCAAGACCAGCACGGGTACGATGTACAAAAGCGGCGAGACGTATAATCCCCCTCATTGCTACTTAGGCAAGGAAATCAGGTATAACGGAGGTAATGAACTCACAGTCTATCATATGGGCTTTGGAGCCAACATCAAAGGTTCCGATGTTTTCTACATGCTTAACATCAGCTTTGAAAGCAATAAGCCGATGAGTTTCAGTAATCTGAAAGCAGGAGATACTTTTGACAGTAGCCAATTCCATGCTGCCGCTGCATATACTCCAACTTGGGGGGAAGCTATATTGAGGCAAACAACGGCATTAAGCGGAAAAATCACAGTTGTTGGCACCAGTAAGGTCGGCGACATATCGTATATGACTTTGAGACTTACCGACCTTCGCTTTAATGCCATTGACCATACTTGTATCTATTCAGTCAATGGCATAGTGGAATACGTGATATGGGACGACATTCAATATGAATGATAATTCAAGGGACGGAAAACCTGGATAGATCAGGGGTTCTCTGATCTACCTAACAATTTAGTCAAAAATTAGAGGTGGCTTGGTACTAACTTATGCCCCTTTCTGGCAAGTGATAGGAGGACAGAAGGGTAATGATGCAAACCTTCTGATAGACTTAATATATAAAAAAATGTAATTTCTTCATCCGTTACGATGGTTTTGTGTAATTTTGCATGCAAAATTTCGTAATAACATGAGTCTGACTCAGATTATAGGAAAGGTATTTGTACCCCGCCAAAAGGCTTTGGAGAAGCATCAGAGTGGGGGAGAGGTGCTGCAACGGGCAGTGCTGAATCATTTGATTCATACCGCTAAAGATACAGAATACGGCAGGAATCATGCCTTCGACAATATCAAGGATTACGATAATTTCGTTAAGATGGTGCCCGTCAACACCTACGAGGAACTGAAGGGCGATATTGACCGTATGCGTCATGGCGAGCAGAATGTGCTATGGCCAGGTCGCGTTCGTTGGTATGCCAAGTCGAGTGGTACCACGAACGATAAGTCAAAGTTTATTCCTGTTAGTGACGAGGGTCTTCAAAAGATTCATTATGCTGGTGGGCGCGACTCTGTGGCCCTCTATCTGCGCAATAATCCCAAGTCGAGGATGTTCGACGGCAAGGGATTGATTCTTGGTGGCAGTCATGCACCCAATTATAATGTGGCTGGTTCTTTAGTAGGTGACCTGAGCGCCATCCTGATAGAGAACATCAATCCGTTAGTTAACTTAGTGCGTGTACCTAAGAAGGAAACGGCGCTGCTGAGCGACTTCGAAGTGAAGCGTGAGCGTATTGCCCGTGAGGCCATGAACAAGAACGTGACCAACATCAGTGGTGTGCCCTCTTGGATGTTGTCTGTGCTGAATTGCATGATGGAGCTGACGGGTAAGACGCATCTTGAAGAAGTGTGGCCCAATATTGAGGTGTTCTTCCATGGAGGTGTGGCCTTTACGCCTTATCGCAAGCAATACGAGCAGCTGATAACGTCGCCTAACATGCACTATATGGAGACGTATAATGCCTCAGAGGGTTTCTTTGGATTGCAGGACGACCCAGCCGACAAGGCTATGTTGCTGATGTTGGACTATGGTGTGTTCTATGAATTCCAGCCCATGGACGGAGGTGACATTGTACCTTTGTGGGGTGTTGAGAAGGATAAGAATTACGCGATGCTAATCAGCACCTCGTGCGGCTTATGGCGCTACATGATTGGTGATACCATCCGTTTCACCTCTACCAATCCCTATAAGTTCGTTATCAGCGGTCGTACCAAGAGTTTTATCAATGCCTTTGGCGAGGAACTCATCGTTGACAATGCCGAACAGGGTTTAGCGTATGCCTGCGAACAAACGGGTGCAGAGGTGTTGGAATATACAGCAGCGCCAGTCTTTATGGATGCCAATGCCAAGTGTCGCCACCAATGGCTCATTGAATTTTCCAAATCGCCGTGTGACTTGGCACAATTCTCTGACCTATTGGACAAGCGTCTTCAGGAGATTAACAGCGACTACGAAGCCAAGCGTTATAAGGACATTACCCTGCAACATTTGGAGATTATCGAGGCACGCAAAGGTCTCTTCAACGATTGGCTGAAGTTGCGTGGTAAATTGGGTGGACAGCATAAAGTGCCTCGTTTGAGTAATTCACGTGAGCATATCGAGCAGCTCTTGCTGCTAAATGAGAAGTGAGAGATGAAAGATATGATTAGACTTTTCAAGATGGGAACAGGAAGCCTGAAAGGGAGTGTAGGGGTGCTGTGTGCAGCATTTCTCATTTCTCATCTCTCATTGCTTATTTCGGGTTGTGCCCGCATGGGTTCGCCTGACGGAGGATGGTACGACGATGACCCGCCTCGCATCTTAGGTTGTTCGCCTGAAGACAAGGCCACGAATGTGACGAGCAAGAAGATAACCATCTATTTTGACGAATTTGTCAAGCTGGCTGATGCAAGCCAGAATGTCATTGTGTCGCCCCCGCAACTGGAGGTGCCTGAAATCAAGACGCAGGGCAAGAAGATTATGGTGAATCTGATAGACTCGCTGAAGCCCAATACCACCTATACCGTCGATTTCAGCGACGCTATCAGCGACAATAACGAGGGTAATCCCTTGGGTAATTATACCTATACCTTCTCGACAGGCGAACATATTGACACCTTCGAAGTGGCAGGTTATGTGCTGAGTGCCGAGAAGTTAGAGCCCGTACAAGGCATTAGCGTAGGACTTTATGATGATTTTGCCGATTCAGCTTTCCGTACCAAACCCATGTTGCGCATCTCACGTACTGATGAGCGAGGTCATTTTGTCATCAAGGGTGTGGCTCCTGGCGAATATCGTGTGTATGCCCTGCAGGATGCTGATGGCGACTTTAAGTTCTCGCAGAAGAGTGAGATGTTGGCTTTCTCGCACGATACATTTATTCCGTCGTGCAAGCCGGATATCCGCCAGGACACCATCTGGCGCGATACGCTGCACATCGACAACATCCTGCGCGTACCATATACCCATTTCTATCCTGACGATGTCGTGATGCTGGCTTTCCAAGAGGTACAGACCACACGCAACCTGTTGAAGATTGAGCGTCTGCAGCCCGATCGTTTTACGATGTTCTTTACTTACGGCGACAGCCTGTTGCCCGTTATTCGTGGCTTGAACTTTGACAGCGACTCGGCTTTCATCGTTGAGCCCAGCATCAAGAGAGATACCATTACCTATTGGCTGCGCGACACCACGCTGATCAATCAGGACACGCTGCGTATGGACCTCTCTTACAGGATGACTGATACGCTGGGGTTGCTCGTGGAACATACAGACTCTGCGCTTGAGGTGTTGGCCAAGACGCCATACGAGAAGCGCATGAAGCAGTTGAAGAAAGATATTGAAGAGTGGCAGAAGGAGCAGGAGAAGCTGAAGAAGAACGATGAACCCTACGACAGCATCTATCCTGTCAAACCTTTGGAGCCCAAATATAATGTGTCGTCATCGATGGACCCACATCGTTCTATATTGATAGAGATGCCTACGCCATTGGCCAGCCTCGACACAGCAGCCATCCACCTCTATTCTAAGATAGATACACTATGGTATCGGGCGCCCTTCGACTTTGGACGAAAGGACTCTACCTTGCGATATTATGAGTTACGTGCCGATTGGCAACCAGGCAGGGAGTATAGTCTGGAGGTCGATTCAGCAGCCTTTATTGATATCTATGGCTTGGTATCAAAGGAATTCAAGCAAGGCATCAAGGTGAAATCGCTTGACGATTATTCCACCTTGGTAATGCAGACGAGTGGCATTCAAGACTCCACTATTGTCGTGCAGTTGCTGGACAAGAGCGAAAACGTCGTTCAGCAGGTAAGAGCAGAAGCCGATGGCTCAGCCCCCTTCTTCTATATTAACCCAGGCGTCTATTATGTCCGTGCTTTTATGGATCGCAACGGCAATGGCCGTTGGGATACGGGCCTATATGACGACGACCTGCAACCAGAGGATGTCTACTATTACCACCGTTCAATAGAATGTAAGGCCAAGTGGGACAATACGCTACAGTGGAATATGACAGAACGTAAGCGTTATTTGCAGAAGCCAGGCGAATTAGTAAAGCAGAAAAACTCAAATAATAAGAAGAAACAAATGAACCGTAATGCCGATCGCGCTAAACGTTTGGGCATTGAATACGTCAAACAAAATACCATTAAGGTAAAAAATAACGAAAGTAATAACAGTAAAAAGTAGTGTATGATGAAAACAATAAAATCACAGTGGATGCGTAAGATGGTTCTGGGTCTTTTACCCTTTTACCTTTTTACCCTTTTACCTTTCAAGGCTAACGCCCAGTGTGGCATCGAGAATTTTGCCTTTAAGTCGGGCGAGTTTCTGAGCTATGACCTCTATTTTAACTGGAAGTTTGTATGGGTAAAGGTCGGTACGGCATCTATGTCTACCGTACAGTCAAACTATAAAGGCCAGAAGGCGTTCCGTAGCAGTCTGATAACACGTGGTAACGACAAGCTTGACAATGTGTTCATCATGCGTGACACGTTGCTTTGCTATACCAATCAGGAGCTGGCACCCCTGTATTTCCGTAAGGGTGCTCGCGAAGGCGATCGCTATTATGTCGACGAGTTGTGGTACACCTATCCTAACAACAACTGCCATTTGAAGATGCACCGTATCGATGCTGATGGCGAGCAACGCTGGAAGGAGGCCGAGTATAAGAGCTGCATCTACGACATGATGAGCATCTTCCTTCGTGCTCGTAACTTTGATGCTGCCACGCTGAAGATTGGCGAAAACATCCCCATGCCTATCAGCGATGCCAAGAGCCTTAGCAACTCATGGTTGAAGTATACGGGTAAGACAACGCTGAAGATGAAGAACGGCAACAGCAAATACCGTTGTCTGGTGTTCTCGTTCATCGAGCGTGAGAACGGTCAGAACCACGAACTGATTCGTTTCTACATCTCAGACGACAAGAACCATCTGCCCGTCCGTCTTGACCTCTTCCTATCTTTTGGCTCAGCCAAGTGCTATCTCACAGGTTTCAAGGGATTGCGTAACCCGATGGAGTCAAAGGTGGACGAGTAATCAGTGTATGACAAGTAAAGACTCGCTTTATGAGGGTCTGAGAGTAGAGGTGCTCGACGACGGACTTGAAGTTGTCGAGCCCGACGTTCTTGTCGATATCTCTGCTATTGCTGCCTGTTTTCAGGACTATGGCCATCATCCGCTTTCCTATCTTATCAACAGGTTAAAGCCTACGGCCAACACGCAACCTATCCTGTTGGGTAACTTTGCTGGTACGGCTCTTGACCGGATTATCCACGATGCCGATGCCGAGTTTGGCGATATGCTGCGTAGCTCGTTCTGCGAGCAGGCTTTGCAGTTCTGCACTTGTGAGGGCTTCTCGCCCATACAGTTCAAGGCTGATGCACAGCGTCAGGTGGCAAACATCCGCGAGGCGGTTAATACGCTGTTTGCTGTCTACAATCGCGAGAAAGCGCTTTTAGAGCCTTCGTTTATCTGTAAGCAGTTGGGGTTACGAGGCCGTGTTGACTTGATGACTGACGACATGCAGCTGCTGGTCGAGCAAAAGTCTGGCAAGAAATGGGTCAGTTATCGTGAGGCTCACTATGTGCAAGTGTTACTCTATTATGGTGTGTTGCGTTACAACTTTCAGCAGCAGGCCGACCATGTTGACATCCGACTACTCTACTCGAAATATCCTGCTGCTGATGGTTTGCTGACAGTCAAGGATAACCAACAACTGTTTCGCGAAGCTATCCACCTGCGCAATCGTATTGTAGCACAGGAGATAGCCATTGCCCGCAAGGGTTTTTCTACTGTCTGGCCTTCGCTACATGCTGATGTGTTGCTGGAAAGGCAGGAGAAGTCCGACTTCTTCCTGCGTTATATCCGTCCCCAAATCGATGGCATTCTGCAACCTCTGAACAACCTGACGGATGTTGAGCGCGACTATGTAGAGCGGATGATGACCTTTGTCTATCGTGAACAGTTTGCCCAGCAGCAGACCAAAGACACAGACGAGGATCTGCGTCGTGGCGATATGGTTTACCTATATGAGATTGCAACGCCACAATCTGACCAAAGGTCAGAGAAAGACAACGATGCCGATCCATCACACCATATATTATATAAAGGTATTATAGAACGGATTGACGATGAGTCGTTGACAGTATGGCCCAGCAACAACATTAAGGATGCCCCTGAAACATTCAGCAAAGAGACTTACGCCATTGAAGCAGCCACAACAGATGCGACAGCTACCGCAGCCCTTCGTAGTCTGATGGCTTTCTGTGCGGCTCCTACTGATAAACGCGACTTGCTTTTAGGTAAGCGTGAGCCTCGTTGCGACCAGTCGCTGCAGCTTTCGCGTAACTATCATCCTGCCTACGACGATATTCTGTTACGTGCCAAACAGGCCCGTGACTATTTCCTGTTACAGGGTCCTCCAGGAACAGGCAAGACCTCGATGGCTCTTCGCTTTTTGGTCGAAGAGGAGTTAGAATTAAATTCTTCACTCTTCACTCATCACTCTTCACTAGAGCAAAGCTCGCTCCTCCTGACCGCCTATACCCATCGTGCTGTCGACGAGATATGCAGCATGCTTGAAGAAAGCGGACAAGACTATCTGCTGTTGGGTGGCGAGGCCATGTGTGACCCCCGTTTTGCCCATCGGTTGCTCAGCCGTTCATTCGGTGACCAGCCCAAGTTGAGTGCGATGCGTCAACGATTGAAGGATGTGCGTATCATTGTCAGTACCACGCTGACACTCTTGACGCGCCCCTACCTGTTTAGCATCAAGCACTTCTCGTTGTGCATTGTCGATGAAGCGTCGCAGATACTCGAGCCATATATTGTTGGCCTGCTATCTTCTAAACAAATAGACCGCTTCATCCTTATTGGCGACCACAAACAGTTGCCAGCCGTTGTGGCTCAGGCTGACGACGACCCTCGCCTGCATAGCTGTCGCCAGTCGCTGTTTGAACGTTTACTGCGACAAGAGCAGGTGGCTGGGCGTGTGGACTTTACAGGCATCCTTCGCCATCAGGGACGCATGCATCCCGATATTGCAGCCTTCCCCAATGAATGGTTCTATGCCAGTGAGCAGTTGCAACCCGTACCCCTGCCTCATCAGGAAGAGACGGCCCTCGATTATCTCCAGCCTTCTGTTGACATGCTCGACGACCTGCTAAAGCAACATCGTGTACTGTTTCTTGCTTCTTCTCCCACCACTTCCCCTCCTGCCCTCCTCACCTCTGAGCCTGCTGTTGTGGCCGACCTGCTACGTCGCCTTTATCGGCAGATAGGCAGTGACCGCTTTGATGCCAATCGTAGTATTGGCGTCATCGTGACCTACCGTCATCAGATAACCATGATACGTCGCGAGATAGCTAAGCTCAATCTTCCCATGTTGCTCGATATCAGCATCGATACCGTCGAGCGTTATCAGGGTTCACAACGCGATGTCATTATCTATGCCTTTGGTGTGCAGGACCAAGCTGATCTCGACTTCCTGACAGCCAATTGTTTCGAAGAGGACGGACGCACCATCGACCGCAAACTCAATGTCGCTATGACGCGTGCCCGCAAGCAGCTATTGATGACAGGCAGCCAACAGGTGCTTAGCCAAAATCCTATCTACGCAGAACTCATCCAGCGTTATTCCTTATAGGCATCTTGATTTTACCCTCACTTTTTCACATTACAGGCTTCAAACCCTTATGCACAGGGCATTTGTTGGACGTGAGGGAGAATGAATTACCCTCACCTTACCCTCACATTTTGGATCACATTCATTCACCTTGATTAATGTCGTGAGGGCACGAAACGAAAAAAGTGAGGGAGACGTGAGGGAGAACCGTTTACCCTCACGTTCCCTCAGCCCTTTATGCATCGGCATTTGAGGCCTGTGATGTGAAAAAGTGAGGGACATTTTGAATTCCTCTGTTCTTGGCGCTCAAGACGACATCAGTGACTTGCGTTTAGTTGACCGTAACTAAACTGTCTGTCCGACGCCTTCGGACTCACAGTCCGCAGTGTTCGGACTCGCAGTCCGTAAGGACGGACTAAATAACGTAATACAATACTCTGAGAGAGATACGGCGTTTCGCTACCAGAGAAAGGCCGATGTGCCTTTTTGACACACCCTCCTATTTGATTCATGCTTGTGCATGGAAACGACTCAAATGAAAATACATCACTATTTTGAAGATTTTAATTAGATTAACAATTAAAATCGTGTATTTCGCTCGGTTTGCACTATCTTTGCAGGCAGAAATGAAAAAGAACCTGTATATTATCAGCGGCTGTAATGGAGCAGGCAAGACGACTGCATCATACACAGTACTTCCCGAGATTCTTGATTGTAAGGAGTTCGTGAATGCTGATGAGATTGCTCGTGGTCTTTCACCATTTAATCCGGAAAGTGTAGCAATTGAGGCTGGTAGATTGATGTTGCAGCGTATTGAAGACCTATTAGAGAGGGAAGAGACATTCTCAATAGAGACCACCCTTGCTACTAAGTCTTATATTAATCTTGTTCGTAGAGCACAGGCGAAAGGCTATACCGTCAGGCTTCTTTTCTTCTGGCTGAACTCTCCAGAATTGGCGTTACTTCGAATTGCCGAGAGAGTGTCTAAAGGTGGGCATAACATACCAGAACCCATCGTCAGACGAAGATATGTTGCTGGTATTAGTAATCTATTTCGCCTATTTATGAACGAAGTGGATTATTGGACAATATACGATAACAGTGAATATCCTGCCGTTCAGGTTGCTACAGGAGAGAAGAATGATAAAACCACCATCATTATTGAATCAAAATTTAAAACAATAGGGCAATATGTCAAATAAAGAATTCTCTGAAAAATTGAAGGCTGGTATAGAGTTGGCTGGGAAGCGGATGCTTGAAGAAAAGGCACTTCGTGGTGAGGACGTTATTGTTTCAGCTGATGGCAAGACTATAGAGCGCATCCCTGCTACTCAACTATTATGAGAGAGTACTTGGTGCTTCTTGCGCAAGAAGCGTTGCTATGTTGCTGACAAATCCTTGATTTGCGGGCCACAAGTCCTAGACTTATCAGCGATAAATCTATGATTTATTCGGTACACTACATAATGAATTTTCGGAATAAAATAATCGCTCAAAGATTTGATTATATCGAATTTTGTCACGACTCAGCAGAGAAAATCTGATTATCTTTGCATTTGCTGCTCCAAAATTTGGAAGTTACGGAAATAGTTCGTAATTTTGCAGGCGGACTATGAATACTGTAGTACTAAAGGACCTAAGCATAGGCTACACGCAAAAAGGCAACGAAAAGGTTGTAGCTCAGGGACTCAATGCCGCAATCAATAGCGGAGAATTGACGTGCCTGTTAGGTTGTAATGGTGTTGGCAAGTCAACACTTCTGCGCACGCTTTCTGCCTTCCAGCCTGCATTGGGTGGCGATATTTTACTTAATGCTGATCAGACTTCAGAACTCAGCCCTCTCACTTCTTTTACTGACAAGCAGTTGAGTCGCATGATAGGCATCGTGCTTACTGAAAAGCCTGATGTGAGGAATATGACGACTGATGATTTGGTGGGTATGGGACGTTCGCCTTATACGGGTTTCTGGGGTACTTTGACAGCAAATGACCGTCAGATAGTTTCGGAAGCCATCAGTATGGTGGGTATCGAGTCGTTACGAGGTCGTATGATTCATACGCTGAGTGATGGTGAACGCCAGAAGGTTATGATAGCCAAGGCGCTGGCCCAGCAAACACCTATCATTTATCTGGATGAACCAACAGCCTTCCTTGATTATCCCAGCAAGGTAGAGATGATGCAGTTGTTGCGTCGTTTGGCTCACCAAGAGCAAAAGACCATTTTTCTCTCTACCCACGACGTAGAGTTGGCATTACAGCTGGCTGACTGCCTGTGGCTCATGGAACAAAATCAGCTGAGTGTGGGTACACCACGCCTGTTAGCTGACAATGGTGCGTTAAGTCGTTTTGTAGAGCGCGATGGCATCGTATTCGAGCGTGACAGCCTGACGCTCAGAGTCACAAAGTCGACATAACGACATATTGAAATGTAAGCACATACCAAAACGAGAGAAATGAAGAAATATGATTGAGGGACATGGTGATGACATCTACCGCTACGATGAACTGGTGAAGATGAACTTCAGCAGCAACATCTTTCAGCATGCCGACCATTCGGCACTGAAGGCGCATCTGGCTGAGCATTTAGACCTCATCAACAACTATCCTGCTCCTCGTCCTCGTCGTTTGGAGAAACTGATAGCCCAGAAGGAAGGTATCGTGCCCGAAGCTGTCATGGTAACCAATGGCTCTACCGAAGCCATTTATCTGATAGCCCAACTATTCCATCATAGTGCTTCCATCATACCACAGCCAACCTACAGCGAATATGCTGATGCCTGTCGGATATTCGACCATATTATCTCTTACGAAAATACTGATGATTTGACGTCGTTGCCAGCTGACCGCGTTTACTGGATATGCAATCCCAACAACCCGTCAGGCAATGTATTGATGAAAGGCTTTGTCGACTATATTGTACGCCGTTCTCCACGTTATACCTTTGTCGTCGATCAGTCGTATGAGACTTATACGCGCGAACATCTGTTATCAGCTCGCGAGACGATGGGGCTGCCCAACCTCTTTATCCTCCATTCATTGAGCAAGACCTACGCCGTACCAGGCTTGCGACTGGGTTATGTGACTGCCGCCCCCAGCCTGATTGAAATGCTGCGTTCGTTGCGACAGCCTTGGACAGTCAATGCGTTGGCTATTGAGGCGGGTGTGTTCCTTTTAGAACATGGCCAGCCAGCCATTCCCAACCTCACAACCTATTTGGAAGAGACAGAGCGGTTGCGTCAGGCATTGCGCAATATTGAAGGCATTCGTGTCTTTGAAACCAAGACCAACTATATGCTTTGTGAGATATCGCCGACCCCAGCATCCAAGTTGAAAGACTATCTGATACATGAGCACGGCATACTGATTCGTGACTGCTCAAATTTCTACGGATTGTCTAATCACTTTTTCCGCGTGTCGGCACAAAAACCAGAAGAAAACGATGCACTCATTGAGGCTATTAAAGAGTTCATGAAGTTGCAAAATGCCCCGTCAAACGATAATAAACGTTAAAAAGACATCATTTCTTATTTCTCGTTTCTCATTTCTCATTTAAATGTAGTACCTTTGCACCCGTTCAGTGGAATGGGAGACTCGCAAGAGCCTCTCATTTTCTATTTAATTAACAGATATATGATAGATAAGAACATCATTAAGACTGCCGTAAATGAGTGGCTCGCAAAAGGCGACTACTATCTGGTGGATTTGGAGATGACGGCCGATGACCGTATTGTGATTGAAATTGACCACGCCGATGGTGTGTGGATAGAGGATTGTGCCGAACTGAGCCGTTTCCTGCAGGAACGTTTAGGCGAAGAATTAGGTGATTACGAGTTGGAAGTTGGCTCTGCCGGTATTGGCCAGCCATTTAAGGTTATTCAGCAGTATCGTAACCACGTGGGTAAAGACGTGGAGGTGCTGACTGCTGACGGCAAAAAGCACCAGGGCGTGCTGAAGAGTGTGTCGGATGATGACAGCCAGTTTGTTGTTACCGTTAAGGAAAAGCAGCAGGTAGAGGGCAAGAAGCGCCCTGTTCTGGTAGAGGTCGACAAGACTTTTGTCATCAGCGAGATCAAATCTTGCAAGTATCTGCTGAACTTCAAGTAAAATCGGTAAATCAGTAAATGTGTAAATCGGTAAATAAAAAGATATAATTATGGCAACAAAGAATGAGAAAGGCCCATCAATGATTGAGACCTTTCAGGAATTTAAAGAGACAAAGAACATCGATCGTACCACACTGGTAAGCGTGCTCGAAGAGAGTTTCCGCAACGTCATTGCCAAAATGTTTGGTTCCGACGAGAACTTCGACGTCATTGTCAACCCCGACAAGGGTGACTTCGAGATTCATCGCAACCGTATTGTGGTGCCCGATGGCGAAGTGAAGGATGAGAACAAGGAGATAGCCCTCTCTCAGGCTCAGAAGATTGAGCCCGACTACGAGGTGGGCGAGGAAGTGTCAGAGGAGGTAGAGTTCCAGAAGTTTGGCCGTCGTGCCATCCTGAACCTGCGTCAGACACTGGCTTCTAAGATTCTTGAATTGGAGCATGACTCACTCTATCAGAAGTACAAGGACAAGGTTGGTCAGATTGTCAGCGCTGAGGTTTACCAGATGTGGAAGCGCGAAGTGCTGCTTATTGACGACGAAGGTAACGAACTCCACTTGCCGAAGGGCGAGCAGATTCCTGCCGACAACTACCGTAAGGGCGAGACCATCCGTGCCATCGTCAAGGAGGTGCAGAACGAGAACAACAATCCGCGTATCATCCTTTCGCGTACCTCTAACCAGTTCCTTGAGCGTATGCTCGAAGCTGAGGTACCTGAGATTCAGGACGGTCTGATTACCATTCGTCGCATTGCCCGCATGCCAGGTGAGCGTGCCAAGATTGCTGTCGAGAGCTACGACGACCGTATCGATCCGGTAGGCGCTTGTGTAGGTGTGAAGGGTAGCCGTGTGCATGGTATCGTTCGCGAGATGTGCAACGAGAATATCGATGTCATCAACTACTCAAGCAACACCTCACTCTTTATCCAGCGTGCTTTGTCACCAGCAAAGGTAACCAGCATTACCCTCAATCCTGAGGAGCACAAGGCCGAGGTCTATCTGCAGCCCGAGGAGGTAAGTCTGGCTATCGGTAAGGGTGGTTTGAACATCAAGTTGGCTTCTATGCTGACTGAATATACTATTGATGTGTTCCGTGTGGTTAGCGAAGCTGATGCCGACGAGGATATTTACCTCGACGAGTTCTCAGACGAGATTGACCAGTGGATTATCGACTCTATCAAGGCCATCGGTCTTGACACCGCCAAGCAAGTTCTCAACGCTCCACGTGAGATGCTGATTGAGAAGGCCGACCTCGAAGAAGAGACAGTCGACCACGTATTGGAAGTGCTCAAGGCAGAGTTTGAGTAAAGGGTATAGTGAATAGTGAATAGTGAAAAATTTGCTACCGCTATAGAAGATTAAAAATTTGCTACCGCAATGTCATATATTCAAAATAACGACTCACCGCTCACCAAGAAAAGCTATCTTTTTGCTATAAGGATAGTTAAGATGGTGAAATTCATCAAATGCAGTCCTAAAGAATATGGGATGCTGAATCAGGTATTCCGTTCAGGTACTGCTATTGGTGCTTTGGTGAGTGAGGCTGTATATGCACAAAGCGCAGCAGATTTTATCAATAAACTTTCAATTGCGCTAAAAGAGTGCAATGAAACCCTTTACTGGTTAAATATACTTCATGATACGGAGTATGTAAACAAGGAGCAATTTGATAGTATGATGAATGATTGTAACGAATTGCTAGCCCTCTTAATTGCATCAATTAAAACAACAAAACACAACAAAGAAATCAAGTGAATGTGCTGAGCGGAAGCAAATTTTTCACTTTTCACTATTCACTTTTACTTAATGATATGGGAGTCAGATTAAATAAAGTATTATCAGAACTGAACATAGGACTTCAAACGGCAGTTGATTTCCTGAAGAAGAAGAGCGAGCTGGGCGAGATCAAGGACGACGCCACGTCGAACACCAAGATTTCCGACGCGCAATATGAAGCACTGGTCAACGAGTTTAGCACCGATAAGGCTGTGAAGACTCAGGCTGAGCAGTTGTTCATCAAGAAGCCCAAGGAAAAGAAGGTCGAGAAGCCCGCTGCGCCCGAGAAGGCTGTGACCAAGAGCGACGAGCTGTTGGAACAGCGCCCGCAGT
>JAEEGJ010010241.1_pt1 | contig 24557 bp, 19 predicted proteins | sample 8958761 | NCBI WGS metagenome assembly JAEEGJ01 (sample SAMN16246546, study PRJNA631951) | gut metagenome | biome: gut microbiome; feature: rumen; material: RS-attached | host: Bos | place: Iran: Karaj | collected 2018-10 | reverse complement strand
TACAATTATTACCTTTAATTTTTGCGGCTGCAAAGGTCGGAAATCTTTTTGAGATAAAGAAAGGAAATGGAAAATAAATGTTTTGGATTGGGAAACTCGTTGGGAAAAACATAAAATACACAAGCGGCTGCCACGATGCTTCGACAGGCTCAGCAACCTTGTGACAGCCCTACACCATCCCGCCCAGGCTGTAGGGCTGTCGTACCACGGCAGCCGCATTATTCATTCGCGCATTGCAAATGCTGATATTCAGGTCTTCCAAATTGCAAATTCGGAAGAACTGGAGTATTTCAATCCGTAAGTATTCACCAAAAACGGCGGAGTTTTTGAAGTTCCGCCGATACCGTTTTTCGAGTCTTTACCACCAACCTTTGCCTTTGCAGCTTGGGCATTGTGTGTGAACATGCTTTGGCCCAACTGTCTTTCCACATTTGCTGCAGTACTTATTGCCAGTACCGAAATCTGGAATAGACTCATCATCATGAGCCCATTCACCACTTCCACCACAAAGGCCGCATTTGTGTGTTTTCTGTGGCGTAGGTGTAGTGGGTGTCGGAGTAGGAGTAGGCGTTGGAGTATTTGGGTTTACAATGATAGGCATTGGAGTAACTACAACTCCGCCACCACCTCCTCCGCCTGACTTTCTGATAAGTGAGCAAGTTTCCTGCCCAGTGGGTGCTGTAGCATATTTGTAAACATACACATCGCCATTTTCAAGTACTACATTGAGTATGCTTTTATCGGCATTGAATTTAAAATCTGCTTTCTTTCCCCAATAACTATTGCCTTGGTAGGTGGAGTATTCTGCATCACTATATGCTTTGTTTCGGGTCATAGTTCCATGACCTACGCCAACACCATTCTTGTTGGACTCAAAGCACATATCGCTTACAAACGTTATAAACTGACCACCTGACACATTAGTAGAAGATTTCCCATCTTCTACTTTGCGGGTCAGCTTGTAGTAACGTACATTTTGGGCTGATAGAAAAGTAATCCTAAAAAGCGCAAACATTACCAATAATCGTTTAATCATTGAGGAAGTCATGGTTTGCTGCTTTTGGTAGTAATTCTGACTTTGGCACCATTGTATATGTCTGTTTCCCATCAATCTTTCCATCTGGATTATATGACTTTTCTTTCCAGAAAATGAAAGAAGACTTATCAGGCGAGAAAGCGACATACATGTCATAGTTGTAGTAGAACGTTTTACCGCCACCAAAACCATCGCTAGTGGTTTTTACACAGCCATAACCAGCCGTGGCGTTCATTACACCGTTCAATGGATGGTAATAGGAATACTCGACGTGCCTCTTGTAGACAATACGAGTTGAGGTTGAGAGGGAGGGACAATAAGTAAACTTTCTATCGCATTCTCCATAAACTCCCTGACCCCAAATGTAATAAGATTCCGTTCCCTTGTCCGTCCACTCTTCATTCTCGTAAAACAAAGCGTTTTTCGACAGGTTTTCTCTTGCTTTTGAATACGATACCTCTTTCAGCCAAACAGCATCGCTTCTAAACTTTACAGCATACCGCAAACTACTGGCAGTCTCTCCAATCTCGGTATAGAAGTAATCTGTACTACTATACCCAATTTGCGCTTTAGCAACAGTTGCAAATCCCAAAGCCATGCAAAGCACAACTAAACATTTGAAATTCATTTTTTTCATAATGTTCTCCTATTTTATTATTAGATTAATTTAGTCTGATGGATATTTGTTGGTCTATTTTATCAAATCATTGTTCGTATGCTGATAATCAAGATAGTCGAAATCAATTTCCTCAGGAGAATCGCATTTTAATGCATAAACTACTATTGAGATTACACAAGTTGGTAATGCCATCGGAATTGCAACACCTAACCATGTACCTGATCGATTAGTGTTTTTATAATCCAAAGCAAACGGCACAGTCTTTTGAGTATCGGGATCCGTTGCAAAGAGAAGAGGCTTGTATGGAGAGTCCCTCTCTAATTCAATTTCGGCTTCTCCATTCTCTCCAACAACAGCCAGTTGTCTATTTCCATCATAAATTACTGTTCTTGGTTTACCATAAACATAAAATCTGTGAGGTGTACACGATGTTGACAATATCAATAATAACAATAATAGTACACCGCTTTTTTTACAATACATTTTATACATAATACTTTTATTTGAAGTTTACAAAATAGGGATGCTTAATATAGTTTTTCTCATACGTTTCATATTGAAAATTAGCATTTTTCATTTGCCATCTCCATTTACCAGCAATACAGATAGTATACCAATACTCGTCTAATGCATTATTTTTCTGTGATAAGATCTCTCTTAATGCATCATTAACATACCCGAATTGATTGATTGGACTAACCGACAAAGCATTACGGATCAAAGAAAGCGATATTGTTTCATAACTTTTTCCTTCATCAATAGAATACGATACGATAACATTACAACTATGATTTTGGGAATCCGTGTACCAAAACCCTTCAGAATCATAATTTGACACACAAAAAGTTGATTCATTAAAAGTTCTACCGATAAGTTGTTTAGCATGAGGAGCTATAGAGATTTGTGGTTGATCTACATAATATGAAGTATTTGTAGTGGTTCTCGAATTACTATCTTCACCACTTACAGTAACTCCACTTAATGCAGTTCCTACAGGTCCATTCACCCCAACTGCCGATGCAATAGCACCTAGATTTACACTGCTACCTGTTGATTTCCCTTTAGTGGTTGATTCAGAAACCACGTTTACTGTAGGGTCATAATATGCAAACGAATTCCCTTTGCTATTGCTAAAAAACGACTTGGTCTTGTCAATAGTCATTATTTTATCAGTATTGTTTTTGACAAAAACTTGAACATCCCCATTTGAATCGACATCACATAGAATCGCAATAGTAGCATTTTGTGGAATGTCCTTTACAGATTTTGATTCATTGGAACGAATAGATAAGTAAGACACTTTTGAAAGCCGAAGTTGATACTGGGCTGCACAAGAAGACATCAGAGCGGCCGTTAGAGGCAATAATAGTACTAGTAATTTTCTCATAGATACTAATCCTTTCTTTTGCGCGGCATCGACACCCAAAACGCCAATTCCATTTTGAATTTGATTATTACACTCAAAACACACCGAAAAAAGAAGCGCGGGAGTCTGAACTATTGCTCATCCCGCGTTCCGAGGCTCTCGCATTGCCTACTTCCCAAGGATAAGCAATGCCGAAGCCCACGCTGTTAGTATATACGAGAAATGTATAAACTACCATAATGGGCGTTGGCCATTGCTTCATCTTGTGGAAAGTCTTGAATTTGCGAGATTCGGAACGCCACAGATAAAGCGTAGTACAACGCCTTTCTTTCAATATGTCTGCCGCTCGGCCTTTCGGCTCTACAGCAAGGCAAAAATACACAAATTTTGGATTGTGCAAGGGGAAATGAAAAAAAATTATTATTGAAATGATGCTCAAAATCAACTTTTATGTTTATTTTTGCAGCAAAATAATCATCTATGGAAAGAAACCTATTTTTGGAATTGCTTGAAGACGGCAACAAAGTTAGCCTGTATTCACCTCATTTTGAGGATGAAGCATATTCTGAATTTGAGAAATTCCTACTTGCATACAAAGACACCTATCCTGACGATGTGCGCCAATTGGTGTATCGTCTCGACATCATCAAACGCGATGGTGCCGATGATAGGCATTTCCGCTATGAAGGGACACGCAGAGACAGGGTGATGGCTTTGCCTTCCCACCTAGAAACAACTTCACTTCGCCTTTATTTACTCAATATTGCTGCCAAAGTATTGATACTTGGCAACGGCGGATTAAAGACAACCGCCACCTACGAGGAAGATTCTCATTTACACAAATGTGTGCAAACGCTTCAAAAAATCGATATTCAGCTGAAACAATTAGAAAAACAAAAAGTCATTACCGTGACAGGAACCAAGTTATTGGGCACTCTTACTTTTTCTATAGACGACGAACCATAAAAGCCTTGAAAGATGAAAACGAACCGAATAATGGACGAAATCCGCGAAACGATTTCACCAGAGATGAAGATGCAGATGGAACTTTCGGTGGCCATTGCCAACCGTATATACGAAATCCTTGAGGAAAAAGGAATGTCACAAAAAGACTTCGCCCGTCTGATGGGAAAGACCGAAACGGAAATCAGTCGTTGGCTTTCAGGAACGCATAATATGACCTTGGCTACCCTGTGCAAGATTTCCATTGCGTTAGGCGAAAACCTATTGGAAGTACCTGTAAACCATAGTGAACTTGTTATAGTTTAAAATCCCAACTCCCATGACCCTCCTCGACTGGCTACCAATAACGAAGAAAGAAACCGACCTGCGCGGTTGGGATGAGGTGGACGTGGTGTTCGTCACGGGTGATGCCTATGTTGACCATCCGGCATTTGGGGCGGCCGTCATTGGAAGGGTGTTGGAACACAATGGTTTCCGCGTGGCTCTCATCCCCCAGCCCAACTGGCGCGATGACTTGCGCGACTTCAAGAAATTCGGGAAACCGAAGCTGTATTTCGGCGTGTCAGCGGGCTGCATGGACTCGATGGTGAACCACTACACCGCCAACAAGCGCCTACGCAGCAATGACGCCTACACCCCTGGCGGCGAAGCGGGCTTTCGTCCTGACCGTGCCACGGTGGTTTATAGCAACATCCTCAAGCAACTCTACCCCGATGTACCTGTTATCATCGGCGGCATCGAGGCCTCGCTGCGACGCGTAACGCACTATGACTATTGGGACGACTGCCTGAAGCCCAGCATTTTGGTGGATTCCAAAGCCGACCTTGGCGTGTATGGCATGGGCGAGCTCACCATGGTGGAAATCGCGAAGGCCATCCAAAGCGGAAAAAAAGTCAGCGAGTTGACTGACATTAAACAGACTTTCTTTTTGCAAGACAAGAAACAGTCGCTTCCCGATTTCGATGGCGAAACTATCGAACTTGTCTCACATGAAGTCTGTTTAAAAGACAAAAAAAAATACGCTTCCAATTTCCGCCATATTGAGGAAGAATCCAATAAGAAACACGCAGCTAGATTAATTCAAGATGTTGGCAACCAAAGGCTTGTCATCAACCCACCTTTACCGACTTTTACCACCGAGCAGATTGACGCTTCATTCGACTTGCCTTACACAAGACTGCCACATCCGAAATATGCCAAACGCGGCGTCATTCCAGCCTACGAGATGATTCGTCACTCCGTCAACCTGCACCGAGGCTGTTTTGGAGGCTGCGCCTTCTGTACTATCTCGGCCCACCAAGGCAAGTTCGTGGCCTCTCGCAGTAAAGAATCAATCATGCGCGAGGTGGAGAAAGTCACTGAAATGGAGGACTTCAAGGGTTACATCAGCGACCTTGGCGGCCCCTCGGCCAACATGTATCGTATGAAAGGCAAGGACGAACGCCTCTGCGAGAAATGTGCTCGCCCAACTTGTTTGCAACCCACCGTCTGCAAAAACCTTAACACCGACCATCACCCACTGATTGACATATATAAAGAGGTGGACAATAACCCTAAGGTCAAAAAAGCCACCATAGGTTCGGGCATCCGCTACGACCTGTTTTTGCATGACTGCACACCTGAGGAAAACAAGGCCATGGGCTATGACGAATATTTCCGCCAGTTGGTTACACGGCATGTCAGTGGAAGACTAAAAGTCGCTCCCGAACACACCAGCGATGCCGTGCTGAAGCTCATGCGAAAGCCCAAATTCGACATGTTCGTCAAATTGAAGAAGAAATTCGATACTATCAACGAAAAGGAGCATCTCAACCAGCAACTTATCCCCTATTTCATTTCCTCGCATCCCGATTGTTACCTTGAAGACATGGCCGATTTGGCAGTGCGAACCAAAGAATTGGGCTATCATTTGGAGCAAGTGCAAGACTTCACTCCCACCCCTATGACCCTAGCCACCGAAATCTACTATTCCGGCTACGACCCCTATACTTTAGAGCCCGTCTTTTGCGCCAAAACCAAAGAGGAGAAGCTTGCTCAACAACGATTCTTCTTCTGGTACAAACCTGAAAATCGCGAGTGGGTGAAGAACGCCCTTCGCAAGATTGGCCATCCCGAATGGGTTAAGAGACTATTTTCAGTTAGGAGTTGATAAATAATTTCCCTAAAGTCTCGTGCCAAAAAACAATTAAACAATTAAACAATCAACACTTCAACATAAATCCGTATTTTTGCCGCAAATTTCTATATCTAATAAATAAAGACATGAAAAGACACTTTTTAGGAGCCATCGTGCTCGTCGCTGCCCTTGCTTTTGCAGGCTGCAACAACAAAAAACAAAAAAATGAAGAACCTGAAAACAAAGCAGCTGAGACTGTCGTTGAAGAAGTCAAGCTCCCTAACCGCTTACTCATCATCGTTGACCCGCAAGTCGACTTCACCACAGGTAGTTTATCAACCGCTAAAGGCCCTGCCTCTATGGATTACCTTGCCAAAGCCTTAAAAGAAGGTGCTTGGAAGAACTACAACTGGATTATCGTCACACAAGACGCTCACCCAGCCAATCACTGCTCGTTTGTTGAGCAAGGTGGCGTGTTCCCGCCCCACTGCGTGCAAGGCACCGAAGGCATGAACGTCTACCCTGCCCTGCAAGATGTTTTAAGCAGCATCACGGCCAACATCCCGAACATCCATTACATGCAAAAGGGTGACCTTGCAGAAAAAGAGGAGTTTAGCATCTTCCAGAACGAACGTAGCGGTGAAAAGCTACGTGCCATCATTGAGCAAGAGAAGTTTGAAGGCATTGACGTCTGCGGCATCGCCACGGATTACTGTGTTTACGAGACCACGAAAGACTTGATGGCCTTCTATCCTGCCAAACAAATCCGCATCGTCACCAACTGCCTTGCCGCCGTCGATGACAACGACACCAAACTTGCCGACCTGATGAAGGAAAATGGCATTCAAGGCATTGAGTTTTAATGAGTAAATTCAAATCATTCTTACAGCGCAAGGGCGTCGACATGACCTGGAAGGCCTATTTTGTCGACGCTCTTGGTGCTATGGCACTAGGTCTGTTCGCCTCGTTGCTCATCGGTACCATCTTCCAAACCTTGGGCGACAAGACTGGCATTGAAGCCTTCGAAACCATTGCCAAATACGCAAAGGCTGCCACGGGAGCCGCCATCGCCGTAGCCATTGCTTACAAGCTAGGTTGCGAGGGATTGGTGCTATTCAGTGCTATTGCTGTAGGTATCGCAGGCAACGAACTGGGTGGACCTATGGGCGCCTACGTTGCCGTGATTGTAGCCGCAGAATTAGGCAAAATTGTCTACAAGGAGACCCAAGTCGACATCCTAGTCACGCCCGCTGTTGTCATCATCAGCGGCGTGTTGATGGCCTATGCAGTCGGTGCACCTATCCAGAAAGTGATGACTGCCCTCGGCACCTTCATCGAGAACGCCACACAGATGCAGCCCTTCCTCATGGGCATCATTGTCTCTGTGGTCATCGGTGCAGTGCTCACCTTACCCATCAGTTCGGCAGCTATCTGCCTCGCCATCGGCTTAGGCGGCATCGCTGGAGGTGCAGCCACAGCAGGTTGCTGTGCCCAGATGATTGGCTTCGCCATTTTGAGTTTCAGGGAAAACCGCTGGGGCGGACTTGTGGCACAAGGCTTAGGCACCTCCATGTTACAAATGGGCAATATCGTAAAGAACCCTAGAATTTGGATTCCAGTGCTGCTCACCGCTGCCATCACAGGTCCCATCTCAACTTGCATTTTCCATTTGGAGAATATCCCCATTGGCTCTGGCATGGGCACTTGCGGCATCGTCGGTCCCATCGGCATTTACACGGCTATGCCTGAAGGAGGCGCCAACATGTGGATTGGCATGTTGCTCGTCTGCTTCGTATTGCCTGCTGTCCTCACTTGGCTTTTCGGCTTGATCTTCCGCAAAATCGGCTGGATTAAGGAAGGTGACCTCAAAATCGACTGCTGATGGCAAAGCAAGCCAACAAGCCACTCACTCCCGACCAGGTTCTTGACAAGATGGCCAAGTATTGTGCCTATCAAGAACGATGCGTGAAAGATGTGCGCGACAAACTGAAAGCCTTCGACCTTCCGCAAGAAGGAAAACACGAAATTCTTGATTATCTGTTGGATAACCGTTTCGTCAATGATGAAAGGTATGCCAAGAGTTTTGTTCGCGGCAAAATCAACCAAAGCGGTTGGGGCGTGAACAAGATTCGTTTCCATCTCATACAGAAAGGCATTGACAAGGACATCATCGAAGAAGCTTTAGGACAAACTGACGAAGAAGTCTACAGGCAGCGACTCATTGACATCTTGAAAACGAAAACCAAAACAATAAAAGCCGATTCTGACTTCGAGAAAAAACGCAAATTGGCAGCCTACGCCATGCAGAAGGGCTTTGAAGGGGCTCTGGTTTGGGAGGTATTGAAAGACCTCGACATTTAATCCATGTTGAAATAACGCACCTGTTGCAATACGCCTTCAGGTGCTGTTTCATTCTCATCCAAGTGAAGCAGAAGCACTTTGTCGGTTGATGCCTTTTGCCCAATCACTAAAGCCTTGCTCTGCAATGCCCTCAACGCCTCATTCTGAGCAGTCTTTTCGGCGATGACTTGATTCACACTCTTCTCACATTGCGAGACCATCTTGTCGGCTTGCCCAATGATTCTTCCATAGGCGATAGCGTCTAAACCCAATTCGGGAAGTGCGAGCGTAGCATTGGCCATCTCCAAACCCATCAATGACATCGGTGACTTGACCGACTTTCCGTCAGCTATGATTTTCTCGTTTTCAGCGATTATGGTATTGATGGACAGCCGATTGCCTCGATCATCGACAAACGAAACCGCCTTGTAGTACTCACCCTCGTCACCTTGAAGATAAGTTGTAGACAAAGAATAGGACACACCTGTGCGCTTTTCGTAATTTTTGGTGGCCTTCCAAATGGCATCGCAATTCTTGAGATAATCATCGATATATTTGTTTCTTGAGAGTTTCGGCATCTCCCAAACGATGGCTTCCTCTTCCTTTTTCTGTTTTTCCTTTTTCTGCTTCTTGGTGGGTTCAGATGTTTTTTTCCCTTCGCCCTTGCTTGCCGATTTACTGACGTTTGCTGGCTGTTCACAGGGCTTCTTACTCACCGTCATGTCATAAATCACATATTGCCCCGAGCGCACGTCGCCGCACTGTAGCCAAAACATGAGTTGCTCGCAATGGTTGATAGGGACTGTATAGGTGGTGGGGGGCATCTTGTCGGTCAGTGTGATTTCGGCCACTTGATGTTGGTCAGCGATGACATAAAGGGTTACGGGAGGAGCCTGTTTCTTGCCACCGATCTGACTGTCGAAGGGGTCGATATACTCGCTCTTGTTGGCCACGGTGAAGGTACAGGACTCGTATTCGCGATATGGATTGAAGGCAGCACACGACGACTGGTGTCCTTTGTCGTCGGTCACGGCAAGGTCGATGCCAGCAACGTAAGTCGGTGTAAACATAAGGCAGATTGCCTTGGTGATGGTCATATCTTCGAAGCCGAGCGGGATGTTGGTTTCAAGCATAATGCCTTTGTAGATCTTGCTACCATCCTTCATCTGGAAAAACTCTTTTTGGGAGCTTCCGTTTTTGAAGCAGTCGTTGAAGTCGAAGTTGGTTAGGCTACTCAGGTAGCGTCCCACGAAGTGGAAATAAGGTCGTTGGCACAGGTCGATGAGGTCAACGGTCTCGGGGCATTCGGGTTTATCGTGGACGAATAGGTTGTGAGGTACGATCTTGCCGCGGTAAAGCACCACATCGCCAATGCCGAAATAGACTTGTTTCGACTCGCCATTGCCGGGTTTCTCGAAACGCAACGTGCGGCATTTGTTGAGTGGAAGTTCGAAATATTGGTTTGGCCAAGTGGCATGAATCACGGTCTCGAGGATGAGGTGGTCGTCGGCATAGACGCGGATGATGTCATCGTCGAGGACGCGGTGTTGCGTCAGGCAGCCAGCGGTGAAAGTGACGTAGTCGAACTCTCCAGCGAGGTCGAAGGTGGCGTAGGAGTTGATGTTGTCGTCGAAGAACGTCGTCCCCGTAGTGAGGATGAATCCTTCCCAGAACTTCTCGCCTCCCATGGAGAAGGTACGGTGTTTGGTGGAGCCATCGAAATAGGTGTCTTTATTTGAAGAGACGCCTCTCACCGAGAATGGCCTGATGTTGGAGCACATCCGGCAAGGATTGGGCAGTTGCGACAGGCGTTCTTTTGAGCCGTTGGCCATCCCCGCTTGAGGGATGTCGGGGTCGCCCTGCGGATAGGCAAAGATATCGACTACGCCAAAAACGATACCGCCGTTTAATTCGCTGGCCTCGTCGATGCTGTGGAATGAGAGGTTCTCTACACCTTTCACATCGATGACGACTTGCTCGGCGAGGTCTTTTTGCGTTATTCTTTTTTCGTAAAGTATCTTGCCGTCGCCTTTCACGGTGAGCCAGCCCGAGGCGTTGGAACTTTGGTTGTCGCGAGGCCCGACGATGAACGACACCTTGTCGTATTTCCTTTGCAGCCAGAAATAGGCCCAAGCCTTGTTGTGACCACTCAAGGCTTGGTTGGCTGTGAACTGCAGACCTGTGGTATAGGTCACGCGGTTCACACTAATCGACTTGACATGGTGACAGTCCTCAACTTCCTTGTCAATGATGGCATCAACCCAGCCGCTATGCCTGATATAGTGAGGAAACAGTTGTTCGACCAGTTGTATCTTCTTGCCGTTGTGAATATTCTCGAGAGGCTTGCGTGTGGGCACTGGCGTCTCCCCTGCCTTCCAGAGCTTCACGGCACCAAAGCCAAGGTCTGTCTCGCCTTGGGGAAGGTCGAAGCGCAACTGATTGACACCTTTGATGTCGATGGTGTATTCCTTCGGTGCGTCATGACACCAAATCACCTCGTCAAGGAGAATCTCGCCGTCGCCTCTCACCGTAAGCACGATGTTGCTATTGTCGCCGGCTGAGTTGGGGCTGTTTTTGCCGCCAGGCCCGACAACGAAGCTCATCTTGCTGTATGAGCCCTTAAGACTGAACTCTGCAAAACCAGTTTTGTCGCCACTGATGAGGCCGCCCTTCCCTGAGCGAAGCGCAAAGCCACCCTTGTAGTTGTAAACGGCAATCTTGAGATTCGCGGAACCTTTGGTGGGATAGGCTTCATACAGGTAAGAATTGGTTGGTTCATACTTGTCGGTGAGATAGGTTTGGGCTTTTGCTAAATTACTGAAAGCAAACAATATGCAAAGCGGCAAAAAGAAATGTAAAGCTTTGTTTTTCATGGTAGTTATTTTGTGTTTTGTCAAGATTCAGAATGAGAAAAGGTAGCATTTGGTGTATTGCCAACGAAGATTCAGCAAGTCATCCTTAGAAATCAGGAAATTGAGCATCCCACAGTCGTAGAAGCGCAGATTCCAGTCGTCACTCTCATCGATTTGCAGGAGCGAGAGCATCCCAGGCATGGCCTCGCGCACCTCGTCGATGTAAGGCATGCCGAGCAAGCGAGTGCTGTATTCTGGATCCGATTCGTAGGTGAACGTGATGCTCTCGGCAGGCAAACCGAAAGGCGACCCGTCTTCAAAAACGATTCTATGGGTGTGCAACTCCTTGCAGTCAGGTGCATAAAGCACTTTGAAATAAGATGCATCCCATTCGCCCATGCCAGGCGACAAAATAGCATCAAGATTGCCAAGAAAATAGTCCAAGGCGGCAAAAAAGTAAAGCATCCCCTCATGTGGGAGCAGGTTCTCTTTGTCGAGAGATGCTATCTCGTCACAGCGAATCTGGCAGATGAACGTGAGCGGATCCTCATATTCGTCGCCATCGTCGTTGACAGGGACATCGGGATAGTCAAGGTTGTCAGGCATATCAGGGAAGCCCCACCATTTGCTTTTTCCGAATAGGTCTGCGTCGGTTTTTTGTGTCGTTATCTTTATCATGGTTTACAATTTCGCCAAAATGATTGAAACGTTGTCATAGCCTCCTGCTTCACAAGCTTTTTCTTTCAGCTTCTCGGCGAGGCCTTGTCCCATGCCATCGGTAGTGATGCCTTCGTTGAGCAAGGCTTCTATTTCATCGTCGGTGAGCATGTCAGTGAGTCCGTCGGAGCATATCAGTATCACATCGTTGTCGATGATCTTGTTGGTGATGTCGTCGGTGAGTACCTTGCCGGTGAGTCCACCGCCGATGCAGTTGAGGAGTGCCTTGCTTGCCTGCGGATTGTCGGTAATGCCTCGCTCGGTTTGGTCGGTAGAGAGTTGTCGCAAAATGCCGCCACGGAAACGGTAGGTGCGGCTATCGCCAGCGTTGACAAGGTATATCTTGCCGTAGTGCCACACTACACCGGTCAGGGTGCATCCCATGGGTTTTGATTGCCCTTGGTCGTAAGCCGCGTTGTTGAGCTTATAGGAAATGTATTTGCCGGCTTCGTTGATGTCGTCGATGAACGTGTCGGGCTGGATCTCGTTCATTGCGAACTGCTCCTTCAGTTCCTCAAGAGTAATCTCGCTGGCTTCTTCTCCTTTTTCGTGACCTCCCATACCGTCAGAGACGAGTAGGTAGAAAACAGCGTTTTCCTGCACGTCAACGGTGAGGTTTATGGCATCATCACGGAGGAAGGTTCCTCCAATGGAAAGGGCGTCTTCATTGTTTTCGCGCACCCTTCCTTTGTCGCATATAGCTTGTATTTCTATCTTCATTGCACGTTGAAGTCTATGGTTGCTATGGTTAGTGTATCGCCTATACGTATTGGCGTTTCGACGCCAGGGGTGAGTCTCAAGCCGTTGACAAATGTGCCATTGGTGGAGCCGCTGTCAACGACCATCCACCCTGTCGCTGTTCGTTTGAACATGCCGTGTCGTCCAGAGATATATTGGCATGAGGCGAATTCCGGATAGATGCCCGATGTACGCCCGAATGGTCCCTCGCGGAGTGGCAGCATCCAACCGTTACCGATGATTCTGGTTGGTCCAGCCGGTGCACTCGCTCCACTGATTGCCGTGCGTTGCGGCACATCGTTGGGTTGTGGCTGCGGTACCACATTTTGTGGGGAAGTATAGAACTGGGTCTGCGGCGAAGTGAAGGAGCCTGCTGTTGAAGGATTAGGCTGCTGGGGTTGTTGAGGGGCAGTTTGAGGTTGGGCCATAATGCCATTAAGGTATTTCCTTCCGGGAACGAGGTCGCTGCCGCATACTGGACATTCGCGGGTACGGTTGGGTTTGGGGCGTTTGCAGTCGGGGCACCACATCAGTTCAGTGCCGCATTGGTCGCAGAAAGCGCTGTCGTCGGGTATCATGGCCCGACAGTTAGGGCATTGTATCATAACACATCCTCCATTTTAATCGTTTTACGTTCTTCAGCTGTACGCGTGCCGCCTTCTTCGGCGAGGCGCATGGCCAGGTTGCTCTTTACTTCATCAAAGAGGTTACGAGCCTCGCGTCCGTTGCCGAAGGTGCGGCCACGATTGTTGTACATCATCGTGAGTTTGCCGCGCACGGCGTTCTCGGCCATCGCATCGAGGATGTAACCTCCCTTGCGAGCGTGAATCATGAAAATGTCGAAAAGTTCTTCTGGCGAGTAATCCTCGAACACGATGCGGTTCTGCTTGGGGAAGCGTGACTCGAATCCGCTGTTCTCTGCCAGGAACTGCTGCATTTCGAAGGAATAGCCTGCGGCGATACAGACGAACTTGCCACGGTCGTTCTCCAAACGAGCCACCAAAGCCTCTAAAGCCACTTTGCCGTAACCTTCAGCAAGTTGGTAGGCCTCGTCGATGAAGAGAATTCCTCCCATTGCGGTATCGACCACATGTGAGGTGATGGCCTCCGTATCGCCCAAGTAGCGACCTACGAGGTTGGCCTTGCCAACTTCCACCACGTTGGGTGATGGAAGTGCGCCCATGGAATAGAGTATCTTGCCCATGAGTCGTGCCACGGTAGTCTTGCCCGTACCTGGGTTGCCAAGGAAGAGATAGTGTCCGAGTGGAATCTCGGGACGACGGTTTTCGACACGGGCACTCTCAACCTCGTTGTTGATGGTGTGGGCAAGCTTCGTGAGCGATGCCTTGACACCACCGAGGCCGATGAGCTGGTTGAGTTCTTCAAGACATTCGCTGATAGACACCTTTTCAGGCTCCACGTAGGGAATGTCATCGATGTAGGCAGTTTGCAGGAACTCAGGGGTCCATTGGTCGAACGGTACTGAAGCGATGCGGTTGTTGATGTTGGTCTTGGTCTCTGCCACTTTCTTCATGGCCTCGCCTGCGTTGCCGAACTTGTCGTCTTTCATGGCCACCATGTTGCGGAACATGTTGAGTGCCTTCATGCGCACAGTGTCGTCGGCGAGAGAGAAATTGTATTTCTTAGCCTTTGCAGCCCTCTCGTATATTTCGAGGAGTTCCTCGGCAGTATAGTCGTCAATGTGTATGGTGTGGGAGAATCGACGTTTCAGACCTGGGTTGGAATTCATGAAGGTAGCCATCTCCTTGGGGTAGCCGGCGCAGACGACGACAAATTTGCCAGCTTCGTTCTCCATGCGCGTCATAAGTGTCTGCACGGCCTTTTTGCCTTCCGAGCTGGTGCTACGTCCCGCCTCGTCCATCGGTTCGAGGTCATAGGCCTCATCGAGGAAGAGCACGCCGCCCATTGCCTCTGTGATAGCCGCATCCATGAGTTTGTCAGACTCGTTGAGATACAGACCAATGATGTCTTTGGGCACCTTCTCTGTAACCTTGTCGGTGCTGGTGACGCCAAGGGCCTTGAATATCTTGCCGAAGATACGCGCCACGGTACTCTTTCCAGTGCCCGGGTTGCCAGTGAGGATGAAGTTGAACTTGGTGAGTCCTTCCTGTGCCATGCCCAACTCAATGAGACGCTTTTGCACCGCAATCTCTTGCGCGATGCGGCGAATGGCTTCTTTCACCGACTTCATTCCCACAAAGCCATCGAGCTCTTTCATCACGTCCTCAACGGAAACCTCATGGGTGTCAGCCTCGCCTACGATGTCGGCATATGTGAACTGGTTTTCGACATAGTCAGGTTGCTGTTTGCGCAGACGGTGGCGTTTCAGCGCCAAGTCGAAGGCGTTACGCACATCGCGGGCGTTGCCGAAGGTGTCAGTGCGTCGCAAATACATCCTTTCGAAGACCTTGGGAAGCATCTCGTTGGCTCTGGCATCAAGGGTGAAAGTGGTGTCCTCGTCGTTGCGGGTAAGCATCATGCGGAACAACTGCTCCAATTCTTTGGGGTTGTAGTCGGGAAACTCGATGGTGACATTGCAGCGCGACTTAATGCCTTCGTTCATGCGGACGAGTTTGTCCATATCCTTGGTATAGCCGGCGAGGATGCAGACGAATTCGCCCTTTCGGTTTTCAAGTATGGGCAACAAGGTGTTGACGGCATCCATGCCAAAGCCGGCACCATCGTCGGTGGCAAAAGCGTAGGCCTCATCGATGAAAAGCACGCCGCCCATGGCTTTATCAACAGTTGTCTTCACGTTGAGTTCGGTATCTCCTATATAGTTGCCAATCATCTCTTTGGCCGACACTTCGACTAATTGTCCTGTTGGCAGTGCACCTATGGCGTTGAGAATCTCTCCGAACTTGCGTGCAAAAGTGGTCTTGCCCGTGCCAGGGTTGCCGGTGAAAATGAAATGGTCTTTCAGCAGCTTCTCCGTCATGCCTTTCTCTCTTCTTTCCTTGACGTTGCTCACGATTGCCCTGATCTCGTCCTTCACGCTTTGCAAGCCGATGTAGTTGTCCAGTTCCTTGAATATCTGTTCCTCTGTCTTGGGGACGAATATTTTATCATCATCAATGTCAACAGATTCGACAAGGTCGCTGTTACGTAATTTAGCACTGATACACAGGTCGTTGGCTACTTTCTCAGCGAGACGTCCGTTGACATAGGTCAGTTCTTTTCGGCGCATATACCATGCAAAGTGAGCACGCAGCTTGGGCAATGCCTCGTCGTCGAAATCCATATGTTTCTCTTTCTTCAACATGGCCATTGTCAGGCTGACAAGGTCGTCTATGGAGAAGGAGTCCAACTGGAATCGAAATGCGAAGAGGCCTGCCACGTCCTTGTTGTTCTCAAGGAAGTTGGTCATGTCGTTGTAGTCGCCGCTCAAAATGACGATGGGGGCTTTGCCGTTTCTCATCTTGTCGAACAGCTTGTCGAGTTCGCCCACACGGTCAGCTTTGGTAATAGGTAGCAGTTTCTGGGCATTGTTGATAACGAGTATCCCGTTTTGCAAGGCGGAGAGGTTCTCGTCAAACTTGCCGAGGAATTCGTTCCATTCTGAGGCTGGTACTTCCTTGACTGGTTTGTCGGTGAGGCCAGCCTTGACCATCATATCGGCGATGTTCATGGACATGTAGTGCCTGCCCGTCCCGGCATCGCCCATGACGAGGCAATTAAGGCCTACATGGTTGCCCATCGAGGCAAGTTGCTTGGCCACTTTCAACGTCTTGGTCAGTTTGTCGAACTCAGGCTGCATCGTCTTCTTGCCAATGATGCCTATCTCATCGGCGACGGTTATCTTTTCGCCACAGAAGCGACAGAACTTCGCCTCATCACGGTTTTTCTTGTGGCATTTTTCACAGGTTTTCATAGTCTCAGCGTAAAATGTGGTTTAGAATATCACTTCTTCCGTTGCCTCAGCCTCTTTTTTCTGGGTCGAGGTATTCTGGCTGCTGTTGCCCTTGTTGGATGACGGTTTGGTAGTGCTTTTGGGTTTTGCTTCCTTTTGGGCAGGTGCTTTCTCTCCAGCGTGTTTCGCTTCGGGGTCAAACATCTTCTTCAGCGTCTTGTCGCCCACCATGCCATCGGCCGTCAACTTATTGTCCTTTTGGAAGGCTTTCACGGCAGTGCGTGTGGCATCGTCAAAAGTGTCGGACACCTCGCCCTCAAAATAGCCCAACTGCTTGAGGCGTTTCTGCATGGCTGTCACGGCCTCACCCTTGCTGCCTTTTTGGAGGATCCCGGTAATCACGGGCATAGCAATGGTTTCATCTGCATCAGCCTCTTTTTCATCCACTTGATCCCAACCTAAGGTATGCGATATTTTTTGCATGAACGGGTTCTGTGTTTCAGTTCCCCCTCGCGGTAGGAGCAGGCTGAAACTCCAAAGCAGTATCGAGGCTCCAATGAATATGAGCACATACAAGCGGCGTTTCGTGAGGTCTTGTTTCCACGAATTGATGTAATTGTCATCAACCATGTCATTAAGTGACGAGTCGAACTCGTCTTCGTCGCTGTAGGCGTAGTAGAGTGGTTCAAGGATGTATTCCTCGAATCCAGGCTTGTCGAACTTACGTGCTTGCTTGGCGAATTTACTTTTGTTGAACACGGTAAGGATAGTAAACGTAATCAATGCCGCCAACACAACGACCAAGTAGAAGTACAAGATGAACTGCCCGAGGAACTTCACCAGGAAGAAGACTGCAGCGGCTCCCACAATACCTATTATGATAGGTATCAAGCAGCCATCGGTGTCGAAGAGGAAGTATATTATGGCGCCTACGACAAGTCCTACCGGCCAGATCCAGTTCTCCAACTTAATGCCTGAAGTATCGATGGTGGGATGCATAATAATGTTCACCACGAGCACTATGGCGAGCGCGGTGAGCGGCAATACGCCCAAAAGCAGCGACAAGAGGAATTGTGTCGCGTTGCGTCGGCTCTGCTTGCCTATCTTGCCTTTGCCCTCGCTGACGATGCGCTTGGCTTCAGCATGGGCTTCCTCGAAACGTTGTACGGACGTGTCTTTAGGGTCAATCTTGCCAACATCTTCAAGGTATTCGTGAAGTAATTTCTCGTAGGTGAATTGCGGCTTGAGATTGACGTTGGGGTCTTCGTGATGCTGCACCGCGAGCCAGCCTCGCAAGCCGCGTTCCTCGTATTCTTTTTTGAGGGTCTTTTTTGAGAACTTGAACAATTCGCTCACCGTGGTCACATCGGCATCCTCGTCTTCGAGATGATAGACAGGGTCGATGCCGAAGCCTTTGATGACCCTCATCCACGCCACTTGCTGGAGATACTCCTCGTCTTTGGGTCCGGCTTTCTCCTGATTGTCTTCGTTATAAATGTCGAGGCAGGATTCCAACCAACTCAACTGTTTCGCAAAACGCGTCCCTTTGGTTCGCATGAAGTCGGCAAGGTAGTTAGGGCCGTCTTCTTCTGGTTCCGTGAAGTTGAGGGCTATACCCATCACTGTATTCAAGGTTGTTTTTCGGTACCTCGGGTCGTCTTTTTTGGAGGAATCGGCTAATATGGCATCGCCATCGCCTTGATAGATGTTCCACCAGACATTATAGGCCTTGTTGATGACGCGTGCCAGTCCTTCTTGCGTCATGGCATAGTCGGGGTCGTTGGGATCGCTGCAAAGGTTGATATCGGCCAATGGGTTGATGGTTTGTATACGGAGCAAGTCCGTGAAAATATCGACACCCGTTGTGGGTAACGAGTCGGCCAAGGAGCTGTCTCTCGACCTAACCCATTCTAAGAATAACGTACTGCTAAAGAAACCATCTTCAGGTATGGCGCGGTTGCAGAAGTCCGACACATCCTTTAGCGTCTCGGCGGTGCATTGCACGGCTTCGCCAGTGGTTCTGTCGATACCATCAATGATGATTACCTTATCGGGGCAGATGGCGAAAACAGCTGCTATTGCGCCATCAGTTTGGTCTGTTTGATAGCGATTTTCGACGATGTCGTCCAATCGGGCTTGCAGTTCGGGGTAGTCGGAGAGCCATTTGTTGAGCTGGCCTTTGTAGAGGTAACGCGCTGCAAGGTCGAGGTCTTCAACCATGAAGTCGGCCAGGTCTTCAAAGGTGTGTGCCGTCTGATGTTTTGAGGCGTTGTAGACAATGTTGAGGTCAGCCAGTATCTCGTCTTCCTCTACAGGCACGTCCTGTCCGTTGATGTAGGCGTCTATCGACTTGAAGTCCCATCGTTTTTCGGGGCTTTTGATAAGCAGTCCCCTTACGATGCGGTTGAGTGGGTCGGGAATGTCCTCAGGGATGCCGATGGTGCCTTTCATTTTGCGCAACGAGTTTTCCTCTTCAGCGCGCTCGAAGGCTTTTTCGCCCATCCACATCGAGAGTATGGTCATGCCGAGTGAGTAGAAGTCGGCTTTGGGTGTCATTTCACTCGAAATGCTCCCGTCGTCATTCATGGTTGCGTTGTCTTCCTTGTAGATTTCCGGGGCGGCGTAGATGGGAGTGCGGTTGCGCCTCGTCACGCAGTATTTGCGCATGATGCCGTTCTTGGTCTCGGTTTTCAGCAGGTCGGCAATGCCAAAGTCGCACAGCACACAGTTCCAAGAGTTAGGATCCTTGATGAGGATGTTGGCGGGTTTCACGTCTTTGTGCAGCACGTTGACTTCGTGCATCTTGTCGAGGCTCATAGCGATGCTGTAGGCGATGAGCATTATGGCTTGGGCTTTCTTTTCGCGTTTGGGGTCGTCGGCAAAGTTGAAGTTGGTGTGGGCCGCGCTTTTGCCTTCCACAAACTCCATTAGCTCGAAAGTGTCGCCATAGGCCTCGATGTCAACGATGCAGTCTTTGCCTTTCAGCGGCTGCAAGGCATCCAGCACCTTCTTGTTGGTTTGGAACCCGGGATTGCAGAGCTTCAAGGCGTATGTCTTTTTGCCTTCCTTCACTTTGAATATCTCACCTTCAGTTCCGCTGCCAAGACGTTCTGTTAAGGTGCAGTTGTGGCCGCCTACCGTAACCTCATCACCCACTTGGTGCATAAAGCCTGATGTGGATTGGCCTTGAGCCCGAGTAGGCCCGTCAGGCACAGCGGTCCTTTCGGGTGCGGTTGCGGTTTTCTGTGGTGCGGTTGCGGTTTTCTGCGGTGCAGTAGCGGTTTTCTGCGGTGCAGTCGCAGTTTTCTGTGGCGCAGTTGCCGTTTTCTGAGGTTCCGTTGCAGGATTATTATGATTATCTTCCATATTTTTATGTAAATATTATTCTATTCTCTTATACACTTTCTTCTGTTTCTCCACTTCTTCTTCACGTGTTGCCCATACATCGACGGTCCTCGTGGTATAGTATCCGCCATATTCTTTAACAGCGCAATCTTCCGGACAATTGTGGAAAATTTGGCATCTGTAGCATACCCATCCCAATATCTCCTTTTGTCTGGCGATGTAAGAGACAGTCACTTTCTCTTTGTATGTCTCCATGACCGCCACTTTGCGGGCGGTGGAGTAGTTACGTTGTTCTTGTGGCGTGCTACCAGCTGGAGGCACCATCGAAGCCAGCACCTTGTTGGCTTCTTCCATCATGCGTTGGTATTCGGTTTGTATTTCCTCGCGGCTTCGCGATGTGTTCTGTTTAGGTTGTACCTTGGGTTTTTCGGCAGGTTTGAAGCCCACTTTGCCCATCAGCTCACGCAATCGCAGTTCTTTCTCTGTAGGCTCATGCGGGGTGTCGTCGGTGATATCATCCTCCTCGATGGCGTTTTGCATCTCGGCTTCGAGTTCTGCCATCTTGACCAAGATACTGACGGCTTCCTGCACCTTAGGGTCGGCCTTGGCCTTCTCGACAGCCTTGCGTGCCGCACGTGAGAGGGGACGGTTGCACTTGCGGCAGAAGCTCCTGAAGTTGAGGGTGCCGCAATCGGGACAGGTAATGCCTTCGGAGGGCATTCCGCATTCAGGGCAGTCGATGTCGTTAGCGGTCATGTTCGCACCGCAGAAGGTGCAGTATTCCACGAGTTTGTGCCCACATGCGGGACATATCTCATAGTCAGGCTCGACGGCGGAACCACAAAAAGGACAGGCGGTAAGTGCCACGTTCTGCTGGGTGTTGACCGATACGTTTTGCGCCTCGCGTGTACGTTCGTCGGTTCTGACACGTGTTTGCTGTTTAGGGTTTTCGTTCATAGTGTTTTTCTTGTTGAAATCAGTCAAACATTACTCCTGGGTTCATCTGATGCGGGTCGCGCCACACGATACCACGTTTGGCGAGCACACCGCGTTTAGTGCTCCAATAGCCAAAGCAAAAGCCCATGCCGCGTGGCTCGTCGCCCAGCAATGCATCGGTCTCAGCCTCAACCTCTTGGTTGATTTCCTCCCAAATCGGGGTGCGCTCAATGGGATCGAATTTCAAGGTACGATTGCTTTGTTTTCTGTAGTCTTCATAGCTGACGTTTTCGATGTCGATAAAACGCTCTAATTCGGCAATGTGGTCTATCACATCCTCTTCGGTGAGGTTTTCCGACTTCTCTTCCGACATTTGCAGCTGTTCCAACTCATAGCGGAGCATATCAAGCGTGAAGCGCGGGGCGTTATATTCGGCGAGCTTTTCCACCACCATCTCACATCCCATGGCTCTGCCGAGCGGGCCTTCGTCATCACCCACTTGCTTGATGAGTTCAAAAGTCTCCTTGGCTATCGGGAGGTTTTTCCAGATACGCATCTCCTCGGCGTTTTTACGCATCACCTCCACGTTGGCAAGGATGGTCTCAACCAGTTTTTCGCTATTGTCAGCTTTATTCATTTTTTTCAATTATTTAATTCTCAATAATCTATCAATTCTCATCCTCGCCTTCCAACTTAAACCTAACACGGGATCGGATGTCTATGGGCACTTGCCGACTATCGACAAACTGCCATTCGTCAATCATGTAGCCGCCATTGCACTTGATGTTCAGCTCCACGGCGTCTTTGATGGAATACATCAAGTCGTTGGTGCTGGTGAAGGCATAATCGTCGGGACAAAGGACAAAGAGCGTGTCGCGGCAGAGGTTGCACACTTCAAGCACTTCTTCGATGTCGGCAAGTTTCACAGTAAGGGTCGTCGGTTCAGCGTCATCGTTTTCTTCCATTGAAGGAACATCCTCTTCATTTTCCTCATCGTCATCAATCAAGTCGGGGTCGTTGTATTCCCCGAAAGCATCGAAGGTTGATTCAATTGCTATTACCTCTTCATCTGTTGGATAGCGCGTCAGTCCAGCAGTGGCTGCATTGAGCATATTGATACACATATTGAAGAACGCCAAGCCTTTGATGGGTTTCACATTGTATTTTTCGTCTTCGAGTACAAGTATTACCGTGCCGCGTATTTCCATGCCATGACCATAGAGGAGAGTGCCAGGCATGTTGTCGGGCAGGTCCTTGGCATAGCCGTCACGGTCAACGGCCATAGCGATGTGGCAGCCTTTGTGCTCGCCACGGCACAGCACTTTGGTCATGCGGTTCAGCGGCTCGGAATAGTGCACCATGTCAACGCCATCGGCATCAATAAGTTCGGCGAGGTAGGAGAGTGTGTCGAAAGTTTCCGTCTCCACTTCGACGGCATAGAAGAACCCTTGTGGATAAACCGTTAGCACACCCCTACTGTCGGGGTTTTCCTCTTCGGCCGTGCTTTGTTCGTAGTATTTCGGCAGCCACAGTTTCTCTATCTCTTCATCTTGCTTGGGCAACAGGTTAGCCGTATAGGCTCTAGCCACCTTTTCAAGAGCCTCAATGCTTATGACATCCATCCGCAATGACTGCAAATAGAGTTTGGTTAATTCACTTTGACTAATGCGCAACTCATTGGGAATGTTCTCATTGTTGTCGTGAATCAGTGCAAGCAGTTCGAAACACAAATTATGGCCCAACTCACAGCCACGCTTGGCGATGCGGATCGCCTCGGCGATATTGGCCTCGTAGCCCATTTGGCCTAAATACACATAGACAGCCAGTAAATAGCAGGCTCGTCGGTCGTAGTGTTCTACGGCATAGCGCAATCCTTGGTCCATCTCTTCGTGTAGTTCCTTTTGCTTCTCCTTAGGAAGAGCCTCAAACTCTTCAGAATCCATGAAGCTTGCCAAGGCCCTGTGACAGTTCACTGCGCCTTTGGCCATACCTTCTTCGGCAAACCTGCGGGAAAGGTTCTTGTCACCTTTTTCGTAATAGTGGTAGGCCAAAGAGTAGTAGCTCTCGGTATTGCCCATTTCGATGGATTTCTGGTAGTACTTTAGTGCCTCGTCGTGTTCTAACTGCTCATGAGCCATGCCTAAAAGGTCCCAGTAGATGGGGTCGCAGTCGGGATGCTTCTCCAAATGTCTTTCCAATATGTCGGCAGCCTCCGCTGGGTCTTTCTTAAAACCATAATCTCCATAAATGGTATTGAAAAGTGTAAGGTACTGCGCCAACTCGCTGCCTTCTGTTTGCGCCTTGTACATTAGGAAGCTATGCATCTCATGATTGGCCTTGTCCGTTTCCACTGTTCCGTCATAGTACATCGGAGCCAAGGCAGCAAAGGCATCGGCCACGTAACCGTAGTTGGCAGCAAGGGTCAACTTCTCTTGTGCTTCTTTCAACGAGTTACCGTCAGGATTGGCGAAGTAAAGCCATCGGCCATAGCCGTAGCATGCATAGTAATCGTCGCTGTTCTTCATGCGTTCCACCATCTCTGGCGAGATGTCCAACGTACGCCAGCGGGTAAGGAAATGTTGCAGGAACTCACGGTCGTGGGTGATTTCGAATGTCGTTTCCATAGAGCTTTGTTTGTATTTAGTATTCTGGTCTGTTGTTAAACGTACGCGTCATATCGGCCGTCGTCGTCTTCGAAGTCGTCGTCGGTGTATAGATGGCCACCCACGAAGTCATAAATCTCGTCAAAGACCGCGGTGATGTCATCATAGAAAGTGAAGCTGTAAACAGGCCGAAAGCCGCTGTCATTGCAATCCATCGGTTGGAACTCACCTTCGAGGGCAATGATCACGGGGCCGCGCATTTCGATGCCGTTGTTCAGTTGGGTCGCCACAGGGTTGACTTTGAGTCCTTTCTTTTCAGCGTCAAGGTCATAAAACATGGCCACGTTCATCCCATCGCCTAAATCCACAGCCTTGGTAATGTCGCGCAGGGGTTGGGTCACCATCACGCTACGCGTGTCGGCGGCACCAATCAACTGGCCTATTTCCTTGTACGGATCCATGAAATAGAACTTGGAAATATCGACTTCCAAATATTCAGCATAGCCATTAGGTTGAATGATGATCACAGTGGGGTCCATCTTGTCCTTCACGAGGTTAGGTAGCGGCTTGATGTATTTGGGCAGCCATTCGCGGCGAATCTCTTCTTGAATGGCTTCTTCGGGATAGAGGCCTTTGTTGTAAGCTTTCACCACCTTTTCCAGTTGGTCTTCGTCGTCATAGCGCAAGGCCTCGAGACGCATATAGGCTATCTGTTGGTCATTAAGTTTAAAGCCTTTGGGTGTTTTGGCATTCTGCATGTCAATAATCAGGTTACAGGCACTGGCATCACAGAGGCGGTAGCCTTCGTTGGCATATTGGAAAGCCTTGTTGAGGTCGCGTTTGAAGCCAAGGTCACCGTGGTAGTAGTTGTATGCGAGAAAGTAGGCGCAAAGACCTTCGCCCAACTGTATGCCTCGTTCCAGCCTCTTGTTGACTTCTCGTTTCAGTTCACGTTGTTTCGTCAGGCTCAACTTATAAAACTCATCTTGCTCCATGTCGGCGTCGAGAATGCAACAAAGGGCGCAGCCTTGTTCAATGCCTTCGAGCATCAGTTT
>JAEEGJ010010240.1_pt1 | contig 24562 bp, 9 predicted proteins | sample 8958761 | NCBI WGS metagenome assembly JAEEGJ01 (sample SAMN16246546, study PRJNA631951) | gut metagenome | biome: gut microbiome; feature: rumen; material: RS-attached | host: Bos | place: Iran: Karaj | collected 2018-10 | reverse complement strand
GCAATAGATGTGCACACCTGCTTCCTTCGCGATCTTGCGCAGTTCCTGAGAGGTCATGACGGGAGCACCATTCACGTAGGATGTCGTGCCGTCCGTATTCTTCTTGGTGGCGTAAGAGAACACATCCGTGCCGTCCTCCAGTTTGACACTGCCCAAAAGAGTCGCCTGAGGATCCGTAATCTTCAGCACGGGGGCATGCTTCCAGCCAATCTCTGTCGGATGTTCGAAGTAATCCATGACGGTGCCATCTGTGAGAGTCGTCGTGACCGTCGATTTGCAATGCAGGATTTCACCGCGGATTCCGGAGGTTTTGAAAAGCGATTCGGTATCCTGACCATTGGGCGAGAGATAGCCCGGCAGGCTCATGAAGAGGAAGGTCTTTCCCGCTTTTTTGAGAAGGTTCAGCTTGGCGAGCTTCTCGGGCGTCATGTAGATCAGATTTGGGAAGATGTATAGCTTGTAGTGCTGTAGGATGGGATTTTCGATATCTGCGAAGGAGTATGCGTCGAACTGAAGGCCGGCGGTCTTCAGTTCATGCACTACGTAGTTGACGCTCATGTAGGCGCCTGGTCCGCCATATGCGGCTTGTACAGCATAGTAGTAAGGGCTCTCCCAGTCTGCAATGACGGCGACATCCGCACTGGAACTGAAATCTTTGACGGCGTCGAACACGGGAGCGATCTTGTGGAAGAATTGGAAGATTTCAGGGGAATTATACCAGTCGCGACCGAAGTCGTAGTACCAATAGGCACAGCCTTTACTGATCGCCTGGGCAAGATCGCGTGACAGCATCGCAATGCTATCCTGCGGCGTATTGCAGTGTTTGTTGCCTTCTCCTGCCGCGAGATGTGTGCGTCCATCCGCCTCGAAGATGCAGATCTTGTTGTGGAGGCGATAGGATGACCACAGACTGCGTGCAAGCATGGGGCCGCCAATCTTGCGGAAGAATCCAGAGTAGCAGCAGGGGGAGACTTGGAAGTCCACGTAGGGGGAGCTGATGAAATCGTCGTTCACAAGATGCCATCCTTCCGCCGTGTAGCCCATGCCGAAGAAGTAGCCGCAGTAGTTTCCGACTAGTGCGCGGCCTTTGCTGGCATCCTTGGCGGCTTTGTTCATCGTGAGGAGCGCATTGCGGAGAGAGCGCTGGATGCAATGGATGAAATCGATGCTCCATGCGTGCTCCACTGGATCGCGCAGGAGACCGTCGATATATTGCAGACGGACTTCCGCCGGCGGCGGGGCGGCATTCTCGAAGGTGACGTCAGGCTGCTTCCATGCCTTGCGGAGCTGCTCCACATCATTGTTGTATTTTTCGCGGAGATAAGAGCGGAAGAGTTTCGTCATGGGGGCGCTGATGTCCGGCATTGAGCCGCCCATGCCGTGGTAGTGCCATTCGGCGTAAACGCCGGAATCGATTCTGTATGCGAAAACGTGCTTCCCGTATGGGCTGTTTTCGATATGCTCAACGAGCTTGCGGACGGCTTCAGAGGCTTCCTTGAGCCAGAGTTCCGATGCGTAGGATGGGGCCAAGAACGGGCCGAGCCCATCACGGCTGGAATATTTATCATCTTTTCTGCCATATTTGATGGTTTCTTCCGGATGGAGCTGATTCCACCACTGAGGGCCATGCGAGAAGCCTAAGCCAATGAGAAAACGTCCTTTAGGAGCGATTGCCATGGCATTGGCCAGCATTTTGTCCACGCTCTCGAAATCATATTGATCAGGGCCTTTCCAGAAAGAACTGCCGAGGCCCATGGAAAACAGATTCATGTCCGCGGCTGTGAAATTATTGATTTTATCGAAGCTATTCTGGCTGTCTCTGAACCATCCATTATAGAGGACGGGACGATAGAGTTTCCCACCGATGTCGAAGAAGGGGCCATTGTTTTTATAGGTGATTTTGACCTTTTCCAACGACTCTGTTTCGAGTTGTTCGTGGAGTTGTTTAAGGAGCTGTTCTACCTGACGTCTGCGTTCTGCATCTTTGATCGCCTCCACGCGTCTGCGTTCACGTTCCACGACTGCGTCCGCGTTGGCGTAGATGGGAAGCATGTCGATTCTGTCCGCCCATGGATGCACGGTGCGATCTCCTGGTGAATTCGGTGTCTTCCAATCGTCGGTGGCAACAAAACCAATCTTGTCCCATCCGTCGGTTTTCACTTTGGAGATTTTCCATGTGGCCGTGTCAGTGAAAAGTTCCAGCTCGCTGTCATCTTGGAACTTGATGGATATGTGCAGGATGAAGCCGCCCGGACCGCCTGCATTGACGGCGGTGACGGCGAATACATTGCGGCCGGGGAGCACAAGTTTCGTGATATCATACTGTTTGGCTCTAGGAACTTCCGTTCTGGGGAGAGGAGCATTGGCAACATTTTGTCCATTCAAAAGAACGGTGCCGTAATCATCGATGATGTAGCCGACGAAGGCCTGTTTGATTTCCTTTTGGGGAACTTCAAACTCCGATCTCAGATAACGTTCCTTATCGACGCCTTCTTTCAGAGGCTCTGGATAAACAAGCCACAATGCTTTGGGGCCGGCACAAAGACCGAAGGCGGCACAACACAGAGGCAACAGAATTTTTCGCATGAATGATTCCTTTGATATTGTTATGGACAAGTAAGTTTGAATTGACCTAAAATCACCCCACAAGCAAGTTGTCGCACCATGGCGGGCGATGCCACGGCTTCTGGAAACTAGCCTCATGGGGACAGAGCGTTATGCAAAAGGAGATTTCACTATCTCCAAAAGGACTTGTAGAGGAAATCAGAAGGCAGGATTGCCTTCTGAACAAGGCCATTGGAGTAGTCTGATGCTCCTTTTCATTACACTCTTAAGGTATTTTCAAAAATACCATCCGCGCCAATTATGCTAGCATTCCTCTGTTCTTGTCCTCAAAAATCTTCCCGTTGGTGAATTCGTCAAATGCACCAGCAGCCGATAGTTCAGCTTTGCGTTCGATGGCGTTTCCGTTATCGTCGCCGAACTTGAGGTTGATTTTCTCCAAAGCCACGCCGGAGACTTTGACAGAATTGTCGCCATCGGTGTAGGTGAGTGTCTGGTCATTCCATTTGGTCTCATCGCCGTCTTTGAACCAGAGCGTCACCTTGCCAGTGGCAAGCTGTTCCACATTGTCCTGTCCCCAGTTGTCGCCAAAGGCAAAGATGTCGTCACCACCACCGCCATTCAGTGAATCGTTGCCAGAACCACCGACAATGACATCATTGCCGGATGCACCGACGATACGGTCATTGCCTGCATCGCCGAAGAGCCAGTTGTCGCCATTGTTCGCCCAGATGGTGTCATCGCCAAGGCCGCCTCGAACAGTCATGCCGTTTCCAACATACTCGAAGCGTTGGCTGGTCAAATCAATGATGTCATCGCCGACGCCCGCACGGATTTCATTGATTTGAGCGATACGAGCTTGCTGTTCCTCCAGTGTGCCTGGCAAATCGGAATAGATGTCATCGACAAACAAGGCATCGCCGTTATCATCATCCGTAAGGTAGAGCAGATTGGTATCGGTTGAACCATGGAACACGTCCGTTATCATGTTCTTGCCATCCAATTGTGCAGATTCGCCCGTACCATCCCAGCCATCGAGCGTCCCCATATGCGTTGCCTGGTAGTTGCCATTCCATGTGTCGTATTTGTGCGCGAAGAACAGGTCAAGCGCACCATCTTCATTGGAATGGACAAGTTGCGGCGTCGAAATCTGTTCAGGGGCGACAATCTCTTCACCGTATTCCCATTCGTCAAACTCTTCAGCACGCACACGCCATTGATAGCTCGCCTGCGGAAGGCTGAAGGAATCAAGCGAAGTTCCGTTCACTCTGATGCGTACGAAGTGCTCGAATGCATCCGTGGAGTATTCGACAATGTAGGATTCCGCTCCCGCAACTGCTTTCCACGATAGACCTCTGGCATCGCCTTCCAATTCAGTCGGTGTTCCGTTGACGGTAATAGACTGGATTTCCGACCATTCAGATGTCAAACCGACGGCATCGACCGCCTGGATCTGGAAGTAATAGGTTACGCCAACTTGGCCAGGCAGTTGCAGTTGCGTATAGGTGGTGTAGCCATAGTCAGTGAAATGCTCGCCGTCTGTGGACCAGCGGATGTTGTATCCTTCCACGCCCGCACCAATGTCTTCTGCACTCATGGTAAGGGTGATCTGGCCTGCGTCTTTGGATAGAACCAGACCGACAGTGGCAGGTGCGTCCGCATCGACGGTATTGAGCGTGGTCGGTGTCTCAATCGGGTCGTTGAAATCAAAGAAGATTTCCGCTGTATTGTGGATTTGCGCATCTGTCGGCAAATCCGGCAAGGTCTGGATGGAGTAATTGAAGTTTCCTTCGCCGCGTCCTGATTCATCGTTGACCAGAAGTACGCCCTTCGTCAGGTCTTGAAGCTCAAAGCCTGTTTCTGGATCGATGGCTGTGAAGGAGGCGATGAGTTCGCGCGTTTCATAGTCGATGTTGATCGCAACTGCAACGGTGATTTCCACATCGCCAAGATCCAAAACGACATTGCCGTTGAAGGAATCACGTCCTTCCGGCAGTTCATAGGTGTGCCCCGCCAAGGTGAAACTGTGCAGCTGGAAGGTGTTGATATCCAGATTGTTGTCCATCACATCCCGTACATAAATCTTTCGCGCGGGGGCGGTTGCATTTTCCGAATCGTTCTCAAAGAGAACGGTGTATTGCAGGCGGCTGCCATTCTGAACGAAATGCAGTTCGGTGGCACCTGCTGTGGATAGTTTATCATTAGGATCGTGGCTCGATGCGGATTGCGTCTTCGTGCTAGTAGCATTTGTGCCGCCTTTGGGCTTGGAGCTGTTGGCTTGTTTCTTAGCCTGTAGATCGTAGTAACGGCGGTATGCCTGCTGGATGAATGCCTCCTTGCCGCCTTGTGTTGTGGCCTGCTGGTAACGGTCGAAACTGTGGCGGATATAGGGGTCATCCAATTCCGTGGAAAGGCGTGACGGCCAGATCGTACCTTCCCGAGTTGATACAGTGCCCTTTTCATACAGGCTCTGCGCTACATTGAGGCCGCCACCGTAGTAGTCGCTGACTCCATTGTATTCATCTGGCGTCGCCTTGTCGGCCACGGTTTTCGCCGCATTGAACCACCACTTAGGAGAATCGCCTGTACCGATTTTGGGCGCGTTTGTCTGAATCTGGTTGGCCGGATCGGTTGGGTCATAGTCCTTAAATCCCGGGAGCAGGTTCTCCAACCACTTGCCGCTGGCAAGATTGTCGAGGAAAGATCCCTCTTCGTGTTTGGTTGGCAGGCTTGTTCCTTTGGCCGCCATGCCGTTCAAGTCCAAGTAGTTAATCGGATCGTTGTAGGCATATGTGTAGAGGTTCGCGCCGTCGTTGAACCAGGAAGGATCCGTCGAGATGAAGCGTCCGTCTGTTGCGCTGTAGTTTCGTGCAAGGACATAGTAGGAGCCGTCTGGATTCAGGAGAGTGCCGAAATGGCCGTGCCATGTCAGCGCATTGTCCGTAATGTCCCCCGTCTGCTCGATGATGTTGCCGAAGGCGTCGTAGACATAGGATGCGGATTTTCCATTGTTGCCGGAAACGGATATCACATTGCCGCCAAGGTCGTATGCAAAGGTGTAGATTGCACCCTCTGCATCGACATAGCCTTCAATTCCGCTGGCACCCCTGATATAGAATTGATGGGCCTCTCCGTTCTTGAATTGAGCAAGCAGATTACCTGTGCCGTCGTAATAGAACGTAAAGGTATCGACGCCGTCGCTGGCGCTGTCGCGGAAGCCTAGGGCGTTGTAGGTGTAGGTCCAAGTGGTATCGCCCACAGTCATGGTCGCCATGCGGCTATCCTCTGTCCATGTATAGGCGGTATGTCCGTCTGACAGCAGATTTCCGTTAAGGTCGTATGTGTATTCTACAGCCTCGGCATCCCCAGGCTTGACAGTCAGGACTTGGTTCATCGAGCCATACGTCCAGGTTGTGGTGACACCAGATACCACATCCGTTTTGGCGAGGCGGTTTCCCGCGCCGTCATAGGAATAGGTGTAATGGAATGCCGTGCCGTCGTCAAGCATTTCGCTAGCCAGATTACCGTCGCGGTCATACGCGTACGTCCAGATTCCTTCGTCAGTGCTCTTCTGGATGATTTGCAAGGAAGAGTTGTAGGTGTATTCCGTGTCGTCGACCTTTGTGATGTTGTTGATAGCATCGTACTCGTAGGCGATGCCATTGCCCTCTGTCAAGTTGCCTTCGCCATTGCGCGTATAGGTGGTAAACGCATTGCCATTGACGGAGACGTTACTCATTTTGCCCCCTTGATAGGTGTAGGCGAAAGTCTGCCCCGCAATGGTGTATGAAGCAAGATTGCCAGTCGCATTCTGGGTAATGGCGATAGCCGTGCCATCTTGATAGGTGAGTCTTGTCAAATAGCCGTGCATGTCGTAGTCAAAGTCGAGATTCCGATTGGAAGCGAAATCGGTGGCAGTCGTCAGCAAGCCTGCGCTATTGTAGGCGTATTCATACTGATTCCCCGCAATCGCAGTACCAAGCAGGGCTCCATCTGCGCTCCACGAATAGCCGATAACATCCCCCGCGCGTGTAGTGGTCGATACCACGTCGCCTACGGAATCATATCCCCAAGTCTGTTTTGAGCCATCGGCAAAGATGGCTTCTGTCAGCTTGTCATTGCCGTCGTATGTCATCTTCGCCTGATTTCCATTGGCGTCGGTCAGCGATGTGAGCCATCCACTGGCATTGTACTCGTAGGAGGTCGTATGTCCGTTCTGGGTGACGGTGGCGATGTTGCCGAAATCGTCGTATGTCAGTTCAAACGAGTAATCCCCATATGTGACATGGCTTACGCGCTGTGAATCATCATAGACATATGTCATCGAGTTGCCCAGTGGATCCGTGATGATGGTCAGATTGCCATTGTCATCGTAGTTGAACGAGATGACGGAACCATCATTGCAGGTGATTTCGGTAATGTTCCAAGCTTGGTCATAACTGACATTGACGGCGTAGCCAGTGGCGTTCTCTGCAGTCTTCAGATGGCCTTGGAAATAGGTGTAGGTGGATGTGTTGCCGTAAATATCGGTAAAGCGAAGCAAGTCGCCATTGGCATTGCACACGTATGATTCACTAAGGCCAGCGGAATTGGATATTGTCTGCAGCCAGCCGTTGGCATCATACGTATAGAGGTTCCAGTTGCCGGAGATATTGTCAGTCAATTTGGCCAGATTGCCGTCGGCGTAGTACACGGCGGTGAAACTGTGGTCGCAATTGTCCGTGATGGTGATGACGCCTGGTTGCTCCGTCGTTACGGTGGTGATGAGATTGCCTTGTGTGGCCTGAACGACTGAACCATTGTCATCATAGACGTAGGAAGAGACAAGCGTGCCGCCTTGGTACACTCCAGTCAGGGCGTCGCCGCTAAACTGGTAGGACAACGGTTTGCGACCGTCGCTATAGGAAACGCCAGTAAGTTGATCATCAGCCGAACGCTGGTAGGTGACTTCCAGGCCGTTGGAGCCTGTCAAACCTTCTTTTGCGATGAGGATGAATTCGCCATCACTAGATGTCAGTTTGGAGAGGTTGCCGTCATTGTCGTAGTTGAGACGAATGCTGTTGCCGTGTGTGTCGCTGACTTGTACCAGACGCCAATTCTGGGCATCGACCTGCTCCATGGTCCAAGTGCGCTCAAAATCAGGGGCTTGAAGGATGGCCTTATTTCCCTTGAAAGTAAGAGTGAGGTTGGAGTCGTTTTCACAGAAGTACTTGCCATATGCATCCATGCGGAACGTATAGGCTCCATCCTCGGGCGAGAAGAAAGTCACGGCATCCTTGTCTTCCTTCCGCAGGCTATACTCCCAGTTTGTATGCCAACCGCGATTGTCCATGTAATTGGAGTAGAAGCGGCTGTAATTCAACTGCATACTGCTGGCGGTCGCCACATTCAAATCTTCGATGCCCTCTATGGAAGAATATGGATTGATATTGCCCAAAACAGATTGAACGGTGAGTTGCAGCAAATCGTTGGCATCGCTGGCATCAGCGCCGACACTCTGTAGAGTCTGCGCATTGGTCTGGAGCATCTTCACGTAGTCGCCCCAAGTAGTGCCGACCACATCTTCCATGGCGAAATAGAATTCATCACTGTTGCCAGGCATCATCTCCTGCCAGTCCAATATTTCTGTGCTATTCTCATCGAAGTAGTTGATTTCCCACAGCAGATTATTGTTGCCGCTGGTGTTCCACGGCTGAAGCAAACCAACCAAATCGATATTGACAGAGCCACTGGCGCCAGCCTCCAACTGTCCGGGCACCTTGCCCTGGGCGTAGATGGTGGCTGTCGATACATAACCGGTAGGCAGAACGCTGTAGGAGCCATTGTAGGCCTTATAGTTCTGTTCCGTGGATTTGTTTATACCCATGATACCGACAGAACGAGACTTATTGCCGTCCTTGTCAACTTCGTAGATGCTGACCGTAAGCAGGACAGCTCCCATGGAGGCGTTGCCAGTGTTGGCATAGTTGACATCAAAACTGGTGATGAGATGGTTTCCTATCCTTTGTGGCAGATCGGCCGTGACAACAAGATTCGGGGTGCCCTCCGCAGCAAGCGTGACGGTATCGGAGAGGACGCTCACGGCACCATCTGTCGCCTTCAGCACATAATCTCCCGCTTCAAGCTGTCCGGATTCAAATGTCAGCAACAATTGATGCTCGTTGATGAATGTCACCACGCCGTCGGTTGCAACTTCGTCGGCATTGATGGCGGCGATGGTTGTATCTGGCGTGAAGCCAAGTCCTTCCACCACAAACGTCAACGCTTGTCCATCTGGAATGCTCTGTATGCTAGGCGTGACAACTGTAATGTCAAGCCCTGCCTTTTCGGCAGTCAGCGTGTAGCCGACATCACCACTGCAGTTCTTGGCATACACCATCACGTAGATGTCCTGTTCATAGTTCTGGGAGGTTAGCGCCAGTTGTGCGTCATTGGCATTGCGCACGGCTGCGTCATAGTTCTCGCGTGTCGGTGCATAACCATAGCCGATGTAGAGTTCCATGCCGGAATAGTCATCACGCAACGTATCCAGCGTCAGTTGGTAGGAAGCACCGGCCTCGGCGGTAAATTTATAGGTTGAGCTCTGTCCCGAATGGATGGTCTGCGCCCCATCCGGCAAAGCATTCGTGCTAACGGAGACGGCAATGGATTGCACGTTGCGTTCCGAGGCGCCAGTCGGTTTCTCATTATAGATGTCAGGGCGAACCAGCAGGTGGTAGTCGCCATCCACAACGCCTGAAAGCGCAACCTGTGTCTGCCCTTCGACCGAACTGCCTTGCGGCAGGCCGTTGTAATGAACAACGGAAGCAAGCAAGGTGTCTGAATTGTCCCAGATATCGTCCTTGGAGAGGTAAACACCGTCCGTCCATCTGCCATAGAGGTCGGCTTCTTCCTGGTTGAAGGTCTTCCAATTGACAGTGAATGTTTCGCCTTGGACAACATTGGTCTTGGATGAGGCAAGATCCATGACGTCCAGATTGATGCGGGTCATCTCAATGGTGCCTTCGAACGATTCCTGAAGATGATTGCCCGCCTTGTCAATGGTTTTATCAGCGTCTATAGAAACCGTATATTCACCTGGAACATTGATTGCGTTTTTTGAAGTGACCAACGCTATGCGGTCAGTGAGCATTGCGACTTCCACGTTGATGTTCTGCCCATCAGGTGATGTCACCTTCAAGGCTTTGCGCAGCGTGGATACATCAATCTCAGAGGAGAATGTGATTTGGAAATCGGGCAGTTTGCCGGTCAGGTTCACAGTCTTCTCAACATTCAAGACCTTGGGCGCGGTACGGTCCACCGTGAAGGCGACATTACCCTTGAACTCCGTGTTCAACGTACTGCCATCCACCGCCTGGATGCCGTCGAAGAGGACGAGACGGTAGGAATGTCCATCCGTAAACAGCTCATTATCAAAGAGAAGCTGATTGCCTTGTACAATGGGAAGTTGTCCCTCCATGGAAACTTGCTGGTTTGCTGTTTCGTCCCACAGTTGGATGGTCTCTTCAGTAATGCTCTGCGGATCAAGCTTCGAGAGGAAGGTCAACTTGAGATTTTCCTGTGCGAGTGACAGATATTTCTCGTTTGCCAAGTCCGCACCAGTCAAGAAGAAGGCTTTACCCTCTGGTACAGTAGCCAAGGCATTGCTAACGTTGACGTTGGCGTCAAGGCCAAATCTCGCGCGGATTTCGTCTTCGTCCGTCAAGCCGTCCCAATAGTTGCCAGAAAGGTCGATGTTACCATTGCCACGGATTGTTATAGTTGCATCAGTAAAGTCATTTCCCCAAATAATATATCTGTTGGTATAGTTCGAATTCAGAACGAGTTCAAATAGGCCACTGACATTCGTAATGGAAACTAGTTTGGGATTTTCGTAGGCATTGATCGTGCCCGCCAGTGTCACATTGGACAATTCAAGTGAGCCGTTGTATTCGACATTGAAATCCGCCTGAGCCATCAGGTTTCGTGCCGAGAAAGTACCGTTGCCAGTTACTTTGATTTTTCCGTTCTGGATGCAGTCGTGTTCGTCCAAGAGGACAGAGGCACCGCTAGATACTTGTAGCATGCCGCCGATTTTGCCGCCCGTTACTGTGGTGCCAGTGTTGAGGTAAACCGTGCTGTCTCCACCGATTAGGCTGCCTCCTGTGTTGTCCATGGTCACATGCGTGAATGTAATCGCGTTGCCGCCGCTGCGGATGGTACCACTGTTGCGGAACGAGAGCGGGGCATCATCATTCGCGCCGGTGATGAACAGGTCGCCCTTGCCGGTGGTGATTTCGCCTTGATTGGTCACATCGGCGTAAATGAAGCCTTGTGTATAGCCAAGTGTCGTTACTGTCAAGTCCTTGCCGATGGTGAATGCGCCGCGATTTGCTGTGGTTCCCAAGGAACCTGACGTGCCATTGCCGCTTAGGTTCAATGTGCCCGTGCCGTTCAGCGAGACTGCGTCTCCCTCGGCCAATGCGTTGTAAAGCCCCTTGTTATTCTGCACCGTGACTTTGCCGTTAATGGAAAGTGTGTCCTGCGCAACGACATTGGCATGAATATCAAGCTCGCCGTTTTCATCCACCGTCACTTGGTTCAAGGTGCTGGTGTCTTTAGTGGCTTTCAGTTTGCCCGACAGTATGCCGTTATTGATAGTGGCACCATTTAGTTGGAGTTCCCCGTTGGCTCCATTCAGAGTGCCAGTTCCGTTGACCGTCGCATTCTGCAAGGTAATGGTCTTCCCCCCTGTGACGATGGAGCCAGTGTTTTCAATCGTGCAGCCGTTCAACGTCAAGTCACCGGCCTTTGTCGTGATGGTGCCTTCGTTGATAAGATCCGCATAAATGCTGCCACTTGTGTAGCCTAAAGTCGTAATTGTCAGGTCTTTGCCGATGGTGAAAGCACCACGATTGTCTGCACTTCCTAAATTGCCGGATGTACCGTTGCCGCTTAAGTTTAGTGTGCCAAAACCAGTCAGCGCGACAGGCGTGTCCGCCGCTTCGTTCAACAAATGGATATTATTCTGAACCGACACCGTGCCGTCAATGGAGAAGCTCTCTTGCAGGGCGACATTTGTATTTACAGTGAATTTGCCACCAACATCAACCATGACATTCTTTAAGGTGGATTTACCACCCGTGGCCTGCACCTGTCCCCTTAGAATTGCTCCTGTAAACGTGCTATTGTTCAGATAGACAGTCCCCTTCTTGCCATTCAGAATGCCGTCTCCATTGACGGTTGTCCCCTTCAACGTGATAGACCTGTTTCCGCCTGTGACGATGGTACCAGCGTTCACAATGGTGTTGCCGTCCAATGTTAGGTCTCCAACCTTTGTGGTGATGGTGCCCGCATTGGTGAGATTTGCATAGATGTAGCCAGTTGTGTAGCCGAGTGTCGTAACTGTCAGGTTCTTGCCGATGACAAATGCACCACGGTTTTCAGTACTTCCTAAATTGCCAGCTGTACCTTCACCGCTCAAGTTCAGCGTACCCGTGCCAAACAGCGAAACAGCCTCTTCGGCGGATTCATTGTATAGCCACTTATTGCTCTGCACTGTGACCGTACCGTCAATGGAAATCGTGCCTTGTGCAACGACACGAGCTTGAATATCGAGAGTTCCGTTTGCATCCACCGTCACTTGGTTCAGGGTGCTGGAATCCCCATATGCCAATAGATTGCCAGTCAATGTGCTGTTGTTAACGGTGGCACCGTTCAGTTGAAGCGACCCGTTTGCCCCATTCAGCGTTCCGTTGCCGTTGACCGTTGCATTTTGCAGGGTGATGGCCTTTCCACCAGTGACAATTGAACCAGTGTTCTCAATGGTGTTGCCGGTCAACATCAGGTCTCCAGCCTTCGTGGTGATGGTGCCCGCGTTGGTGAGGTTTGCGTAGACGTAACCCATTGAGTAGCCGAGGGTCGTAACGGTCAGATCCTTGTCAATCGTGAAAGCACCACGTTTTTCTGCGGTTCCTAAATTGCCAGTTGTACCTTCACCGCTCAAGTTCAGCGTGCCAGTGCCGCTCAACGATACGGCTTGCCTCGTGGTGGATGCATTGTAAAGATACTTATTGCTCTGCACCGTGACCGTGCCGTCAATGGAGATTGTGCCTTGTGCAATGGCATTCGCTTGAATATCGAGAGTTCCGTTTCCATCTACCGTCACTTGGTTTAAGGTGCTTGTATTCCCGTATGTTCCAAGCTTGCCAGTCAACGTGCCGTTGTTGATGGTGGCTCCGTTCAGTTGGAGCTCCCCGTTGGCTCCGTTCAAAGTGCCGATGCCGTTGACCGTCGCATTCTGCAGGGTGATGGCCTTTCCGCCAGTGACGATGGAACCAGTGTTATCAATGGTGTTGCCGTTTAATATCAGGTCTCCAGCCTTCGTGGTAATGGTACCCGTGTTGGTGAGGTTCGCATAGACGTAACCCATTGAGTAGCCGAGGGTCGTAACCGTCAGATCCTTGCCAATCATGAAAGCACCACGGTTTTCTGCGGTTCCCAAATAGCCGGATGTGCCTTCTCCACTCAAGTTCAGCGTGCCAGTGCCAGACAACGCGACCGCATCTTCGGCGGATTCGTTGTAAAGCCACTTATTGCTCTGCACCGTGACCATGCCGTCAATGGAAATTGTGCCTTGTGCAATGGCATGAGCTTGAATATCGAGAGTTCCGTTTTCATCCACTGTGATTTGGTTCAGGGTGCTGGTGTCCCCGTATGACAAGAGATTGCCGGTCAGGGTACTGTTATTGACGGTGGCACCGTTCAATTGGAGCGCACCATTTGCGCCATCCAAAGTACCGCCGTTAACCGTTGCATTCTGCAGGGTGATGGCCTTCCCACCTGTGATGATGGAGCCGGTGTTTTCAATTGTGTTGCCGTTCAACGTCAGCTCTCCCGCCTTCGTGGTGATGGTGCCCGCGTTGGTGAGATTCGCAAAAATATAGCCAGTTGTGTAGCCGCGTGTCGTAACCGTCAGATCCTTGCCAATCGTGAAAGCTCCGCGGTTTTCTGCGGTTCCCAAATAGCCGGATGTCCCTTCGCCGCTCAAGTTCAGCGTGCCCGTACCATTCAGTTGAAGCGCAGAACCAGCCGAATTGGTCAGACTGTGGTTGTTGCTCACCGACATGAGACCATTGAGCGTAAAACTGTCAATGATTTGCAGGGAATGGTTTTCTGTGATGTTCAACGTGGCCTCATTGCCGATTTCGACTGCATTCGCCACGACATCAATGTCCAGTATCACGTTAGTACTGGTAATGTGCAGCACCACATCCTCTCCATTTGGGATTGCGGACTGTATCACGCCTTTATCGGAGACCCAGTTCGTATAGCCAACATGCTCAGAATCAATGACGTATTCGCCCTGTACACCCCAAAGGTTGCTGCTGTTGACGATAGGTTCAACATCACGGTAGAAGAGATCAAAATAATAGTTTTTCAACTGTGGCATTTTTATACTTGAACGATTTTGTTTGTTGTGATAGGGCTGTTTCCAAAATTGGCAACTGCGTAACTGTTGGTTTTACTTTACAAGGTAATTTAGCCTTTCAAGCTCTTTACTGCAACAGTGATATTGAAAAAAATCCATCTGCCCATCTGCCGATTATCCTTTGGAAATTTGCCCTAAAACACAACTTCAACTCCCGCAAATGATTTGTCTTCTCATCTGTAGGCTAATTTACTGGTCGCTGACCCTCCGTCTTTATGGTTCGATCATGAAAATGTAGGTGTTCGGCTCGGAGGCTTTGAAGGTGAGTTCAGCTTGCTTTTCTGGATAATCGCGCTTTTCCGGAAAGACCATGGTCCATTTCACAGGAGCCTTCGCCTTCAGCGTGTATTCTCCAGGCGTTCCTGTGTGGAAGGCAATCATGGAGTTGTTAGCGAAGACGACGCCTTCGTCGCTGTCGCAATAGATGTGTACGCCGATTTCCTTTGCGATCTTGCGCAATACCGAGGCTGAAACGAAGGGAGTGCTGCACAGATAGGTGGTCGATCCATCCGCATTTATCTTTTTTGCAAATGCAGGGGCTGTCTTGCCGTTTTTCAGGCTGACAGAACCAAGAATGGTCGCTTCCGGATCCGTGATTTTCAGCACAGGGGCATATGGTATGCTACGTCCCCTGAATTCCATGATGGGGCCATGCGACAGTTTCATCGTCATATAGGTCTGCTGAAGAAGGACATCCGTATGGATGCCAGTGGTTTGGAAAATGGAATCGGCATCTGGCCCATGGGGGGTGAGCCAGCCGGGGGCGTTCAGGAAAAGGAGCGTCTTTCCTGCTTTCTTGATGGCGGACAGCTTGGCTAGCTTCTCGGGAGTCATATAAAAGAGCTGCGGGAAGATGAACAGCTTGTATTTCTGCAGGGCGGGATTGTCGATATCCGCGAAGGAGAATGCGTCGAATTGGATTCCTGCATTGTTCAATTCACGCGGCTGAGTGTTCATGCTCGCATAGACTTGCGAACCGCCTTCACGAGCCTGGATGGCGTGGTAATAGCCGCTCTCCCAGTCCGCAATGATGGCGACTTCCGCGCTGGAGCTGAAGTCCTTGACGGCATCGTAAACTGGGGCGATCTTATGGAAGAATTGCAGGATTTCGGGGCAATTATACCAGTCGCGGCCGAAATCGTAGTACCAGTAGGCGCTTCCTTTGCTGATGGCCTGCGCCAGATCGCGCGAAAGCATGGCGATACTTTCCTGAACCGTATTGGCCAGCCGGAGCCTGTTTTCCACGGCGAGATGAGTGCGGGTATCCGCTTCGAAAATGCACATCTTGTTGTGGAGGGGATAGGAGGACCACAGGCAGCGTGCAAGCTGCGAATTGCCCAATTCGCGCATGCTGTAGCAGCAGGGGGATGTCTGGAAATCGACGTAGGGTGAATCCATGAATTCGTCGTTCAGGAGATGCCATCCTTCCGCCGAGTAGCCCATGCCGAAGAAGTATCCGCAGTAGTTTCCGATCAGGGCGCGGCCTTTGCAGGCCTCCTTCGCCGCTTTGTTCACCGCAATGAGCGCATTGCTTACGGAACGTTGCATGCAATGGAGGAAATCAACGGTCCATGCATGCGTCACTGGATCGCGCAGGACGTCGAGAAGTACCTGCATGCGAACTTCTTCTGATGGCGGAGCGGCATTCTCGAACGTGACGTCTGGTTGATTCCAGGCCTTGCGGAGCTGTTCGACATCGCCATTGTATTTTTCGCGGAGATAGGAGCGGAAAAGTTTTTCCATGGGTTCGCTGACGTCCGGCATGGAATCCGCCATGCCGTAGTAGTGCCATTCCGAATAGACGCCTGCGCCGAGCCTGTATCCGAAGATGCGCTTCGCGTAGGGGGTGCTTTCGATGTATTCGACGAGTTTGCGGACGGCTTCGGCGGATTCCTTGAGCCAGAGTTCGGAGGCGAAGGAGGGGGCATTGTAGGAGCCGATGTTGTCCCTCTTGGAGTATTTGGTGCTTAATCTGCCGTATTTGATGGTTTCTTCCGGATGCAGGTCATTCCACCACTGCGGGCCATGGGAGAAGGTGATGGAAAAGCAAAAACGCGCATTGGGGGCCTGCCCGAAAGTCGTGGCAAGGAATTTGTCGATTGCCCCGTAGTTGTATTTATCGGGGCCAATCCAGAACCAGTCCGCTTCGATGCCGCCGGAGAGCAAGTTGATGTCCGCATCCGCGAAATTCTGGATCTTTTCACGGAATTTCGGCGTGTCTCTTCCGCCGGAATTGGAAGTGTAGAGAACGGGACGGTAGAGCTTGCCGTTAAGGTCGATGAAGACGCCGCCATTCTTGTAGGCGATTTTTGCCTGAAGAGGGGGCTCTTGGGCGAGCTGTTCGCGCAACTCCTTTGTCCGTTGGGCAACCTGCTGTCTGCGATTGCGTTCCGCCGTCGCGTCGTCGTTGGCCTGAATGGCAAGCAGGTCCTGCATGACTGCCCATGGATCCGCCAGATAGTCGCCTACGGATTTGGGCGTCAGCCATTCGTCATCTGAGAAACCGGCCTTTTCACAACCGGCGGATTTTTCTTTGGAAGTCTTCCATGTCGTGTCTGTGAATACTTCCTGCTCGCTTCCGTCTTCATAAGTGATTGAAAGGTGCAGGATGAATCCGGCGGAGCCGCCGGCGTTGATGACGGTGGCGCAGATCGCATTCGGACCTTTTACCAATTCTTTTGTGATGTCGTACTGCTTGGCCGAGCCGTTTCCAGTAATACGTGTATGTTGATGTTCGACGGGATTGCCGTTCACCATGACGTAACCGGAGTCGTCGGCGACGTAGGCGACAAAGCCCTGTTTGATTGGTTTGTCTGCGACCGTGAACTCAGTCCGGTGATAACGCTCTTTGTTAACACCTTCTTTCGCATCTTCTGGATAGACAATCCATTGCGCTTTGGGGCCGGCTAAGAGACTGAAAGCAATACAACAAAGAAGAAACGAGATTTTACGCATAGATACCTCCGATGATGGGATGTAAAAGGGGCAATTGAAAAAAATGTAATAAAATAATGGCCTAAACAAAAGAAAACAAATCCAATGGCTTGTGCATTTCACTAGAAAAATTGTGATTTCTTACGATTTATTGTTGAATTTGTCCGAGAAACAACCCATGCATAAAATGCAGACATTATTCTCTAACCGTGAAACTCCTTGTGGAGGAAATCGTTTTTAAGGGAAGCTAGACTTGTAAAGAAAGAGGAGAGTGGTATTTTTTCACAAACTGATTTTGCATTAAAGTAAACAGAGCAATGGTACAAAACGAGCGGCTGTACAGCCCTCCAGACTATAATGACTAAAATCATCTCCATAGATATTGGCACGAGTCGTGTCAAATGCGCCTTATTTGATGAAACGGGGACGATGAACTGCTTGGAAAGCCTTCGGCTGAAGAGGACGGAGTCGCCTGATACGCAGGATGCCAACGAGTGGTTTGCCGTTGTATGCAAGCTGCTACAGACGGTGACAGCCAAGGCCGCTGGCGATGTGGAAGCTGTTGCGTTGACGGGCAATATGCATGCGCTTCTGGGCGTCGATGCGATGGGACAACCTGTTGCTGCCGCGCGTTTGTGGAGCGATAATCGTGCACAACGGGAGTCCGACGAATTGAATGATCGCTTTGGAAAGAAGCTTCTGGAAAAGTATGGCAACAGTTCCATTCCTGTCTTCACATTGCCGAAGATATTGCAAATGAAGCGGGAGCAATCAGAACTCTATCACCAAAGCGTGAAATTCTTGCAGAGCAAAGAGTTCATCGCGTATCGTCTGACAGGTAGATTCGTGACGGAGCCGACGGATGCTTCTGGCGTTTTGGGAATGGATCTTTCCACGCAACAGTGGGATGGCTCTTTCTTCCATGAGCTTGGTTTGGATGTGGAGAAAATGCCCAACATCGAGCCCAGCAGTTCCATCTGCGGCAAGGTGACGTCGGAAGCATCTGCAATGACGGGACTTCGAACGGGAACGCCTGTGGTCATCGGATGCGGTGATTTGGCCAGCGCGGCATTGGGAAGCGGTGTTGATGACGAGACGATTTCATTGACATTGGGGACTGCGGGGCAACTGCTCGCCACTGGCGCTCCGGGGGACGGGAAGAAGATTGCAGGACGGCTTTTTGTTTTTGCCCATGCCGATCCGGCTCGTGAGCTTTATCTAGGCTCTGTTCCTGCGGGAGGCTTTGCATTGGAATGGTTTGCAAATCTGCACCAACTGCCGATGGAGCAGTTTTTCCGCATGGCGGAGCAGGGCGGTATCCATGAAAATTCTCCTGTGTTTTTACCGTATATTCTGGGGCGTGGCGCACCGTCGATGGACTATAGGCCGGCGGGCATGTGGTGTGGTTTGAGTGCGGCCAACACGCTTCCTGAGCTTTGCGCAGCAGCGGTTTTGGGAGCGTTGTGCCCCTTGCGGCAATGTGCGGATTTGTTGGAAGAACTCACATGGAAACGGAAGAATGTGATCTTGCAGGCGTTGGCTTGTCGCGAGGCTTCTGTGCGCCGCTATGCGTGCGCATTGTTCCGTCAGCAAAAGCTTATTCCAGAGACTTCCGAAGCCTCCCTGCTGGGGGCGGCGATGTTGGGCTTTACGGGAATCGGTGTGTATTCCGAAGTCAGAACAGCTCTCAAGTCGATGGTACGTTCGCAGAGCGTGGAAACACCACACGACATGACCGCAGAACAGGCCTACAACCGTTTTTTGAAGTGGGCGACGCAAATAGTGTGAATACATTGAGTGGGAACCACGAAAAACACGAAAAGTACGAAAAATCAGTCCACAAAACACTCAATACATCATTTCTCTGCTTCGATTTTTTTGAGGGCGGCTTCCACTTCTGGGGGATTTGGGCCACCGGCGACGGCGGAACAGCATTTGCTATTTGCGTCGTACATGCCGAAGGTGCGCAGGATTTCATTGGCGATTTCAAGATGGCCTCTGGCGCTGGGGTGAAGAGGATCGTCCACCCAGAAATCCATGATGGTGGGTTCAGCTGTATAGAGTTTCCAACGCTTGTAGTTGTCTACCAAAATGATATCCTGTTCGGTTGCAATCTGCCGCAGGGCATCGTTGAATTCGTCGAACTTACTATGGCGGACCATAATGCGGCGGATGTAATCTGAGTCCGGATTTTCAATGAATTTGATGGTATTATAGGTTTGCAAGACAGGAATGATGCCGTCGTTGCGGAGACGTTGGACGAATTTGGTGATGTTGTCTTTTACGACTGGTATGGGCCTTGTGACGATGTCGTTGCAGCCGATGAGAATGATGACCACCTGCGGCTGGTAGCGGGCCACACGCCGTTGGTAATGATGTTCATTGAGGCATGAGCCGCTGTTGTCACCGTTGTTACCGCTGTTGATGACGTAGTCCATCACATGGTTCATTTCAAAACGCAACCGCTCCTCGAAGATTTCGACGAAGCTACGCCATCCGTAGGTATGCAGGGCACCGTGGGTGATGGAATCGCCGAAGAAAATCCATGTCCATTCGCTGGATTCTCCCTGTCGATTGACATGCTTTTTGATGGCGTCCAGATCCTTTTCGGCAAGAGGCCCCGCCATGCTCATCAAACTCAAAGACGCTATCATTGTGGTTAGGAAAGATTTCATTTTCATTTTGGATCGTTTGCAAGTTGGAGGGCTGCCGTCATAGCCTCTAATGACTTTTGATTAAGAATCGGAGAAGAAGTCACAATGAAGGGAATAGCCTTGATTCTGGCGATTTGCCGCAGATAGATGTTGATGGCTGTGGACATGTTCATTCCCATGTCCAAAAGACATTTCTCTACCTCCGTCTTCAGGGCGGAGTCCACTCTTACACTGAATGTCGATGTGCTCATATTATCCTCCAATATGTTATAAACCGACTATAATGTAGCACAAGTAAAATCAATTGCAACACAAAGTGTTTTTGCATCATAATATTGATAAAAGAGTGATTGAACATCGTTTTTGGACAAAGGCTGACTTGAAGGCTATATTTCTTATTGACATTTGTATTGATACCAAAGGAGTTTTTCCATGAATAATGTCAGAGATTTTGGGGCGAAAGGCGATGGAATCGCCAACGATACAGCTGCCATTCAACGTGCAATCGATGTAGGCGGAACTGTTTATATTCCAAGTGGCATTTATGTGACGGGTAGTCTCTTTCTCCGTAGCAATGGCGGTTTGGAATTGGCTCCAGATGCCACGCTAGTGGCCAGCTGCAATCCCGCCGACTACAATCAGAAGGATTTCTGCCAGCAAGATACCAATAATGTGTGTTGCGGCTGTAGTGGACAGCATTTGATCATCGCGCTTGAACAACAGAATATTTTCATTCGCGGAGGACGTTTCGACGGCAATGCACGAAACATTCTGCAGGATCATACCATTGTCCATACGTTCATGGGTGGCCCCGTGTGGAGTTGCAAAGGATGGCGGCCTGCCCAGTTGATGGCCTTCTTTGAATGTTCCAATGTAAGACTTTCTGACTTTACCATCGAAGACTCGACGGGATGGGCATGTTTTCTGTATGGCTGTGAAAATGTGACCGTGCAGGGAATCGTCATTCAAAACAGCCCATATGTGATGGAGGACGACGGCATCGACATCGACTGCTGCCGCAAGGTCGTTGTCACCAACTGCAACATCAGCACGGGCGATGACGCCTTCACGTTGCGGGCATGTACGAGCAAGTTGAAAAATCCGAAGCCATGCGAATGGGTGACCGTCTCCAACTGCCTCTTCCACAGCGACTATGCCCATGCCATCCGCGTCGGCGTCGGTGGCGGAGAGATTCGCCACTGCCAATTCAGTAACATCTCCGCCTATGACAGCCATATGGCCATCCACATCAACTCGAAGTACAGCGACAAGTCCGAAGGTGTTGAAATACATGATATTGCATTTCGCAACTTCCATGTTGATGTCGAACAACTTGCGTTCCTTCGATTGGATTATAAATTCGTGAAGGGAACGCCATGTCCAAAATCCATTCATGACATTGTCATTGAAAATGTGGATGGTCGTGTGCGGCATCCTTCCATGCTTCGCGGCAACGGCGTCGGTTCCATCCATGATATCCATTTCACGAACATCCGCCTGAATGTTGAAGGCAAACTTGAAATACCGGAAAACACAAGAAAGTTTTGTATGATTGAAGGGACGGATGGTGCGTTTGAGTTAAACCACGTTCATGACGTGACTTTCACCAATCTAAATCTCAAATACGAACATCCAGAAGCATGGAAAAATGACATAGCACAGCAGAATTCCACGGGAATCACACGAAAATAATTCTATGCTATTGAGACAGAAGAGAGAGAGTGGATTTGAGAATAATTGGAAAATGACAAATGATCATTGAAACTGAACGACTTCTCCTGCGACCTTTTGAAGAAAAGGATGCGGCGGACATGTTTGAATATTTGAAAAAGCCTGCTGTTAACTGCTTCGCCTGCATGAAGTTGGATACATTGGAGGAGGCGAAAGAAGAGGCCAGAAGACGGGCCATAGAGAAGGATCTGTATTTCGCCATTGTGCTGAAGGAGAGTGGAAAGGTGATTGGCGAAATCGACGCAGCTCCAGAAGCGACTGCACCAGATGAAGATAACGCACCGCAAGATACATTCAGCCCATGCTGGATGCTGAATGAAGCGTATCATGGAAAAGGCTTCGGCTATGAAGCCGCCCATGCGTTTTTCGACTATCTGTTCAGGGAAAAAGGTGCGAGACGGATTTATACTTATACGGAAGACTATAATATTCCATGCCAGCGGCTTTGTGAAAAACTTGGCATGCGGCAGGAAGGATTATTCAAGGAATTTGTCACATTTGTCAACAATCCAGACGGAACTCCACTCTATGAAAACACCTATCAATATGCCATTCTGAAAAAGGAATGGCATTGATGTTCAATTACTTGTGGAATTGTCAATAGGAATTTCAGGCGGCTGTACATCAGTCAATATACTGTTCTTTTGATACATTGTCCATGCGGCGACGGCGATTAGACATGTCACGGGAAGCAATAGAATGTTCCATAGAATCATTCGCTTGACATCGCTAAATCGCGGATGGTAGTCGTATTTGGCGTATTCGGAGCGAATGGCGGGCGGCATGCGGTCGATGTCGATGGCGTTTTGCATATTGGGGATTTGTGCGTAACGATTGCGAAGCCCCATGCGGTAATGCCATCCGCTCCAAGTTGTTGCGATGGATGCCAATTGGAGGAAGAATGGCAGGATTGCAAGAATAACAAGGAAGGATTTCCGCCGAAAGAAAAGCAATATGGCGGCAAAAATAATCCAAATTATCGCCAGTGAGATGAGTAGCCACAAGCGGCATTCATAGATGACATTGAATATTTTAAGGCTTGCGGGAATTTCCATGGATTTTTTGTAGATGGTATTCTAGATGTTCTGGATATTCTGGATGATTTGGAATAGTACTTTTTATAACATATTGTTTTTTTCTTTTTTGTAAATCATTCTGTAAAAAAATCCAGAACTTCCAGAACTTCCAGAACTTCCAGTCTCTCCCAAAAATCATTGCAGTTTGCCGTAATGGCATTATAGTAGTCATGATAAGGAGTGAATATATTCAAAAACATAAATAGGAGCCTTCTGTGAAGACTATCCAGAATCGGACCTACGATGAAGAACGAGCCTTGTATGAAAGCCGCGACGTGACGGCTATCAACTGTCGTTTTGACGGCCCCGCGGACGGTGAAAGCGCCTTCAAAGAAAGCCAAGATATTCAAGTTGAAGGCTGCTTTTTCAATCTGCGCTATCCGTTCTGGCATGATGACAGGCTGTCGATTACTGATAGCGAGATGACAGAAAAATGCCGCGCCGCGTTGTGGTATTCGAAAAATATCAATATCAAGGACACAAAGATGCATGGTATCAAGGCGTTGCGTGAATGTGAAAACGTCACTATGGAAAATTGTGACATCATCTCGCCGGAATTCGGCTGGTCGGTTCATGGTGTGAACATGAAGGATTGCACGGCGGAAAGCGAATACTTCATGATGCGGTCTTCACGGCTGAAGTTCGAAAATGTTACATTGAAAGGAAAATATTCTTTCCAATATATTAGCGATTCGCAGTTTGATAATTGCCATTTTGATACGAAGGATTCATTCTGGCATGCGAAGAACGTGGTGGTGCGCAACAGCGTCATCAACGGCGAATATCTCGCATGGTATTGCGAAAACGTAACATTCGAGAATTGCGTCATTTCCGGCACGCAACCGTTGTGCTATTGCAAAGGATTGAAGCTTATCAACTGCCAAATGCTGAAGGCGGATTTGAGCTTTGAAAAATCGGAAGTGGAGGCGACCATTACGACGGATGTTGTCAGCATCAAGAATCCGTATGCGGGAACGATTCGCGTCCCATCTGTCGGAGAGATGATCATGACGGACGAGAGAGCCCTTTGCAAAGTTATCATTGGCTAGGATTTTAGTATTATTGAAGTATATTAATCATTGGTGATGCAAGAATATGGTATTCCTGTAGCCACTCATCAAAATTCTTGGTATTTACAGAACATAACAAACAGAATCCATGCCACTTCGTGCTCCATAAAACCGATAGTCAACAGCAACTATGACTTTTTGAGGCCTTCATTGAGGCTTTCATGTAGTTGTGTGACCATGTTTCTTCAGTTGGCGTCTCACGTGTAATTTACGTGAAATGTTTGTCTGTATGTGTTTTTATATTCTGTAAATGAAGAGTTTATCATTATGAAACAAAACAAATACGTTTTTCTATGGCGGTACATCCGGCCGGCGGCGTGGAGTTTTGTCGCCGCCATCGTGTCGGTGGAAATCGCCACGCTGACGGGCATGCTCCATCCGCAGATCATCCGCGCGGCGATCGACTGCGCCATCGGCAAGGGGGAGCCGCACTATCCGCCGTTTGTCATGAAACTTGTGGAATCCATCGGCGGCTTCGGCTATCTGGGCGGCCATCTGTGGATCATGGCGTTGGCGATTGTCGCGTGCGCCATTGTGCAGATGGTCTTCCAATATGCGTTCCGCGTCATCAACACGAAGGCGACGGAGACGATGGTGAAGACCATGCGGAACGAACTGTATTCGCATATCCAACGTCTTCCGTACGAATGGCATACACGGAACAAAACCGGCGACATCATCCAACGGTGCACATCCGATGTGGAGACCATCAAAGGCTTTGTCTCAAACCAGCTGGCATCGCTTTTGCGTGTGGCGGTCATGCTTGGCTTCGCGCTGTTCTTCATGATCGGCATGAATGGGACGCTGACGTTGATCGCTATGCTGCCGCTGCCGATCATCGTCGGCTATTCCATCTACTTCCACAAAATCATCGAAGAGCGCTTCATGGCATGCGATGAAAACGAAGGGAAGCTGTCCGCCATCGCGCAGGAAAATCTGACGGGCGTGCGCGTCGTCCGCGCATTTGGCAGGGAGGCTCATGAATTGGACAAGTTCGTGTCCCACAATAAGTTCTATACGTCGCTATGGATGAAGATGGCCTATTCGCTGGCGTTTGTCTGGTGC
>JAEEGJ010010239.1_pt1 | contig 24567 bp, 21 predicted proteins | sample 8958761 | NCBI WGS metagenome assembly JAEEGJ01 (sample SAMN16246546, study PRJNA631951) | gut metagenome | biome: gut microbiome; feature: rumen; material: RS-attached | host: Bos | place: Iran: Karaj | collected 2018-10 | reverse complement strand
CAGCGATGAAGTTGAAGAAAATCTGAAGGATAATAGCGGCGATCAGACCGAACACGGTGGTCAACAGAGCGACCTTCATACCGGAGGCAACGACCGTCGGGCTCATGTCACCAGCAGCGGCGATGTCATCGAAGGCCTGGATCATACCGATAACAGTACCCATGAAACCGAACATAGGAGCCAAGCTGATGCAAAGACCAATCCAGCTCAAGCCGCTTTCAAGCTTACCACCGGCCACTGAACCGTAGGAAACGAGGGCCTTTTCGACCTCTTCGAGTGATTGACCATCCTGATAACGGATGAGGCCTTGGGTGAAGATGCTGGCCACAGGACCGCGGGTGTCCTTGCAGAGGTTCTTGGCACCTTCAACGTCGCCGCTCTTCATCTTGGCTTCAACGCCAGCCAAAAGCTTCTGTGAGTTGGCCGTAGCTAAGGTCAGATAAATGATTCTTTCAATGGAAATAGCCATACCAATCAAGAGGATGACCAACACGATGCCCATGAAACCAGGGCCACCATCGATGAATTGCTTCTTGATGGATTCACGGAAAGTCACAGGAGCAGCCTCGTTTTTGACAGCAGGAGTAACTTCTTCGACAGTCTCCACGGCAGCGGGAGTTTCAGGAGCAACGGTCTGTTCCGTCTGCTCAGTTTGCGCTTGCTCTTCTTGAGCAACGACGAGATTGCTGACACCAAAAGTGAAAAGGCCAGCAACCATGAGGAAAGCAATTAATTTTTTCATAGTTTGTTTGAATGTTGTTAATTATTACTTTTATGAATTACTATGTTCTGGTAAAACTATCATTTTGCTGCGGAGAGAGCGGGATTCGAACCCGCGGTACCCTTTTGGAGTACACACACTTTCCAGGCGTGCTCCTTAAACCACTCGGACATCTCTCCAGTGCTTTCCCATCGCCTCTACCCTATCTGAAATCGTTGCCAAAAGTACACAATTTTTCATTTGGCAAACAAAAATATTTGATTTTTTATTGCAACATTTTTTCAATTGCTTGAATCATAGCATCAAAGAGTCATCTCGCCTCGGATGGATTTTTGCATGATTTCAAGGATTCTGGCTTTAGGCAAGCCTTCTCCGATGAGATACATGAGTTTGGCGACAGCGGCTTCGGTGGTCATGTCGTGTCCGCTGATGACGCCGATGCGCGCCATGTCGAGGCTGGTTTCATAGCGTCCCATATCCACCGAACCGGCCTTGCACTGCGTGATGTTGAGGATGATGAGTCCGCTATCGATGGCTTCCTTGAGCGCATCCAGGAACCAGTCGGCTGTGGTGGCGTTGCCCGAGCCGAAGGTCTCCAACACCAAGGCACTTAGATGGGGCGTCTTGAACACATGGCGCACAAAGTCCTCGGAGATGCCGGGGAAGAGCTTCAGGATGCCGACGTTGCGGTCCATCTTGGTGTGTACCTTCAGTTTCTTGAAGTTGGGCTTCAGGATGCGTTCCTTATTATATTTAATGTGTATGCCCACATCGGCGAGGTTGGGATAGTTCGACGAGATGAAGGCATTGAAATTCTCGGCGTTGAACTTGGTGGCACGGTTACCGCGCAACAGCTGGTTCTGGAAGAAAATGCTCACCTCGGGGACAATCGGTGTGTCGTCGTCCTTGGCAGCGGCAATCTCTACAGCAGCCAAGAAGTTCTCGCGACCGTCGCTGCGCACCATGCCCATAGGCAATTGCGAACCCGTCAACACGACTGGCTTGTTAAGGTTTTCGAGCATGAAACTCAGGGCCGAGGCGGTATAGGCCATGGTGTCGGAGCCATGCAGCACCACAAAACCATCGTAATGCTCGTATTCCTCCCTTATCTTGGTCGCCAAGCGGATCCAGAAGTCGGGCGACATGTTCGAGGAGTCGATGAGCGGGTCGAAACTATAGAAGTCGATTTGGTAGCCGAAATTGCGCAGCACAGGCAGGTGGGTATAGATATTGTCGAAATCGAAAGGCACCAAGGCGCCCGTCTTGGAGTCTTGCATCATGCCGATGGTGCCGCCTGTGTAGAGCACCAGAATGGAAATCTCTTCGTTGCTTTGCATAAGAAACGGATTTTTATGGCGGCAAAAGTAAGGCTTTTTTTGGCTTGTACAGCAATTTGCGTTATTTTTGCGGCATGAAAGTCATCGCCCACATCCACACCGACTTCCCGACCAAGTTCGGCATCCCGCGGCAGAGCGGCATCATCGCATCGTTGCAGGGGCGCATCGTCTTTGAGCCTGAATACCGCGTTGCGGAAGCCGTGCGCGGCTTGGAGGCATTTTCCTACATCTGGATTCTTTGGGAGTTCTCGAAGGCAGTGCGCGACACCTGGTCGCCTACGGTGCGACCGCCGCGTTTGGGTGGTAACGTGCGCAAAGGCGTGTTCGCCACGCGCTCGCCTTTCCGGCCCAATCCCATCGGGCTTTCGTCGGTGCGTCTGGAAAAAGTGGACATCGACCCCAAACTCGGCCCCGTGCTCTACGTTTCGGGCATCGACCTGATGGATGGCACACCTATTTATGACATCAAGCCCTACATCGCCTACACCGACAGCCACCCCGACGCCGTCAGCGGATTTGCCTCAACGCCAACGGAATACCTTTTGGAAGTGGATTTCCCTGAGGTCTTGTTGCAGAAAGTCGCTGAAAGCCAAAGGGAAAGCCTGATTGAGGTGCTTGCCCACGACCCGAGACCGCAATACCAAAACGACCCTGAACGCGTGTACGGGATGGAATTTGGCGGGATGGAGGTGAAATTCAAGGTGGATGGAGAACTACTCACCGTCGTCGAGGTCAGCTGACTTGTAGGTCTGAGCCTTTACTCTCGCCTTCAGATAGGCAGGTCGGAAGGAGACATCCAAATTCCTGATTTGAATCGGGCTGTCCGAGAAATTATGGACATACAGCTTGATTTTTTGCGCCGTACGGAAAACTGTGTCGATAGGCAAAGCATAAGTAGCAAAATCCCATGCGTCGTTTTTTTGTATTTGCTCCTTCACGGCATACGAATCAATGGACTTTTCGCCTTGTCCACCATGTTTTTCCACAGCAAAGACCGGATTGCACAAGTCATCTTGCCTTTTGAGCTCGAAAGCCACATTCACCATTTCCCAATCAGGACGAATGCTATCAGCGGTGAGCACCAAGGTCATACTATAAGGATGCTGTTTGTCCAACGTCCTCGTACCGCCTAAAAAGTAATGTCCGACATCCAGTTTCAGCGAATCCGGATTATGGTAATCATTGGGATAGAACTCACGTAGGGTCTGCGCCAGATGGTCGGCTACAATGCGTCGGCCCTCCTCGTAATAATGCTCGGTGGTCCAGTCCTGGTCGATGAAGTTGACATCACGGACGAGATTGAAGTTGTCGACCACCGTCACCCCATCGAGGCTGTCGTAACGCTCCATAAGGAAATCGTGGTTGTTCTTGAATAGCAGCATAAGGTCCTTGCCCACCAATTCGTTGGCCTTGTCGACGTTCTCCGCCATCAGGTTGAAGACCAGGTTCCATCCCCTTTCGCGACACAGCGCCACGATGGCATCGAAGTCCTTCACACGCGGGTTATCCTCAGCGATTTGGAAGGCGTAGGTCTTGATGTAATGGCAAGCCAAAGGGGTCATATCCCAATCGCGTTTGCCTTGGAAATCATACCAGCCGTAAGTGTACATGCCATAGTCCCAATCGACCGTGGTGCGCCACGGAAAATTGGGAATGTTGAAGGTGTCGTTTCGCCAATGCTCATACACAAGTTCGTCCCATTCCTCTTCGGATTTGATGGGATAGACCTTAAATGCCAGCAAAAACCTATTGAGCAATGGAGGACGGTCTTCAAGCAGCACCAGTTGCTTACGCAAAGGGGTCTCAAGCCGCGAGTCAATCCACGGCCACCCAAACGAGCGCAGGTTCATCGTCACAACCACCGTCTCCACCGCCGACGATGCCGGAATATGCTTCAACATGTAGAGATAAGTCTGGGCGTGAGAAGCTTCCTTTGTCAAATCACCCATCTTCACCGTTGGGAAATAATCCGCAGTGAAGTCACTGATTTTCCGATGGTTGACTTCTTCCTTTCCATAGTTGTTGTTCGACGACTCGCCGAGATAAATGATGCGGCAACTGTCGTCAATCACTTGCCACGAAAGCTCGACGATGTCAGAATGCTTGCGCAAGTCCTTCTCGAAGAACCACTTGGCATACACCCAATTGAGCACCACGAGCATCACCAAAACCATTCCTATGCGTATCAGTAGCTTCTTCATGGCTAAAACTGGAAATAGATGAACGGGAAATTGTAGACACTCGAACAGCAGATGACCATAAAGACCAACACTGCATATATCAACCACCTCAATACCAGCGGTTTGTCGTCGCACCATATATCGAAGCGGCTGTTACGGAGCAGCACATCGAAAAGGATGAGCACACCGAGATAGATCCACATGCCAGGCTTGACCGACATCTGCTCGCCACCGTCAAAGTTGGTGAAAGCCGTCACGAAGATAGCCTTCAGGTGCTCGAAATCGGTGGCACGGAATATGACCCAAAACAAAGTCACCAGGACGAAAGTCTTAAGGACACAAAGCGCATCAACACTGACTCTCAGCCACTTGGATTGTGGTTCTTTCAAAGGCATTTTGTCGCGCAACACCTTTTCGACGATATGCAGCAGGCCGTGGGCCAAGCCCCAAAGCAGGAAAGTCCAAGCCGCGCCATGCCAGATGCCGCTGAGCACGAAGACCACCAAGATATTGAACGCCCATCGCCCGAACTTCACACGGCTACCGCCCAAAGGGATGTAAACGTAATCGCGAAACCAAGTGGAGAGCGAGATGTGCCAACGATGCCAAAACTCAGCGATGTTTTTTGCCAAATACGGGGTCTTGAAATTGTCCATCAGGTCGAAGCCCATGAGTTTCGCGCTGCCAAGGGCGATGGTGCTATAGCCGAAGAAGTCGCAATAAATCTGGAAGCTGTAGAACACCATACAGCACAGCACCGTCCACGAATTGTACTCGTCGAGATGACCGAACACCTCATCGACATATTCGCCCAAATGGTCGGCCACCACCATCTTGGCGAAGAATCCAAAGAGGATGAGACGCATGCCTTTGGAGATGTTGTCGTAATTGAATCTCTTCTCCTCATGCAGCTGTCGCAACAGATTGCCCGGACGCTCGATGGGACCCGTGACCAACTGTGGGAAAAACATCACATAGAGCGCGTAATAGCCGAAATGCCGCTCCGCCTTTTGGTGCCCACGATACACCTCAAACACATAGCTCATGCTCTGGAAAGTATGGAATGAGAGTCCTATGGGCAGGATGATATGCGTCACAAGGTGGGTCTCCTTGCCGAGAGAGGCGCAAAGTTGGTCCAAATTGGCCGTCAGGAAGTTCAAATACTTAAAAATCACCAGCACCGTGAGCGTGCTCACGATGCTGATGACCATAAAGGTTTTCTTTTTCTTCGGCTGATCGGCATAGCGTTCCATCAGGATACCCGCCGAATAGTCGATGACGATGGTGACGAGCAGGATAAGGATGTATTTAGGCACAAACCACATGTAGAACACGCAGCTGGCCGCCAGCAGCATCAGCCATCGCGCCTTTTGTGGCAGCAAATAGAACAAGGCCACCACAATAGGCAGGAAAATGAGGAATTCTATGGAGTTAAATACCATAAGACCCTCAATGTCAGTTTATTTAATCTTCTTTACCGCCGTTTGCAAAATCTTGTTGTCCTGGCTCTTGTCGTAAACATAGACCATCAGGTAGCACTCGTCGGCGTTATAGTCGGCATTGATTTCAGTGTTATAGCTGAAATAGAAAGCGTCGTTGGCATCCACATGGAGGTCTTCGAAGGCCTCGCCGTATGCGCCGTTGAGCGTGCCACGGAAAACGTTGCGGAAATCATACTCCTTGTCAACGCCGCCTGGAATGGTTTGCCAGCCTGTGATATGGTCCTCAACCAGACAAACCGTGACGTAGAATTCTCCGTCAAGATCATTCAATGCAACGGCTTCGACCTGCACCTGCAACTGGCGAGTAGCTGCATCATAACTGGGGCCAACCACAATTTCGAACGATTGCTCTTCCAACAAAGCCTCAGCCACTGGTGCATCGATTTGTGCATCGTTGAGCGTGTTCCCTTCAGTCAGTGCCACATGGTCAACGGTAAACAACGGGTTGGAGTCGTGGTTGTTATACCATGCTGTGCCTTCGTCGGTGAGGAAATTGGGGAAGCTGCCCATAGGTTGGGCTTGGAATCCGGCATGGACGCTCAAGATGAAGATGTGGTCCTCATCCAACTGATGTTGCAGATTATGGGCATGCTCGGCGGCGGCAGGGCAGTTGACGCAACGTGCACCCGTGAAGTCTTTGATTAGCACCGTCTTGCCCGTAGGCTCCACATCACCACCTTCCAGAACGACCGTTACCGTATAAACCGCCGTCGTGCCATTCTGGGCGGTCACGGTATAAGTCACAGGATTGGTGAAGTCTTGAGCCACACCTGAAGCGGGGTCAACCGTAGCGCCTTCCGACACTTCAATGGTGGGAACCAATTGCGTGACATCGGTTCCGGCAGGAAGCACGAAGGAAATCTTACGTGCAATCTGGTCAATCACACCACTTTCATCCAGTGCATCGAAACGGAACGACAGGATGCTTTTTTCGTTGTCGGCATCGTGAACCACAGCCTCTACCATATACTGCAACGTGCTGCCACTCAAAGAAGTGACGGTGTAATAAACAGGGTTGGTAAAGTCCTGAGCCACACCTGACTTAGGTTCGATGGTGGCGTAATTTGAAATGATGATAGTCGGTGTCAGATGGGTCACATCTGTTCCAGCAGGGAAATCCAACCTCACCATCTTGGTATCCTCGTCAACAGTGCCATAAACGCTATCCACTCTGAATTCCAAAATATATCTCTCGTCTTCAGCACCTTGAATGTAAGGCTCTTTTTCGACATCGCAGGCATTCAAAAACATCATGGCAGCCAGCAATGCCATTCCTATACTTAGTATTCTTTTCATTGTTCTGAACATTAGGTTTAAACAACATTAAAAACTCGTTGAAACGGTCAGAGAAACACCGCTTGAGGCGGGCACCGTGCGGCACACACCGCCCACGCACACCACGCCTTCGCTCTGGCGACCTGCGCTCAACATGACGCGGGTAGCGTCGTGGATATAGGTGACCGTACCCGTGAAGTAATGGTCGCGGTACTCCTCAACGGGGTTGCCATAGTTCCACTTGTCGGCGATGGAGAACGACCAGTGCGGATTGATGGAATATTCCAGCAAGGCAAAGGCCCAGTCGCCACGCTTCTGGTAGTCCTTCTTCTCGCTCTCTTCCACCTCATAGCCTTTGTGGACTTCGTTTTCCCACAAGCCTTGCAGTTCGAGGCGCAGGCTTTGTCTCTTATTAATCTTATAGGTCACATCGAGGAAACCGATGTTGGCCTTCACCACAGGCGAACCAGCGTGGCCTTCGATGGTCTCGATGTCGTAATACAGGTTGATGTATTGCGCAGTGAGGTGCCAGTCCTTGTTGATTTTCTTATCGATTTCGAAGTTGATGTCGCGGAAGAAACGATGGTCGCTGATGGCGAAGAACTTGGAAGTGTAGCCCAAAGAGCCGGCCTGGTTCAATGCCATCACGTTGCCAAACTTGACAGAGTCGCGAACAATGTCGTTCACCTGACTCATGTTGAAGGCGAGTTTGGTGCCGTACTTGCCACCGAGTGCCGTGCCTTTCGGGATGGTATAGTTGACCTGCAACTGGGCTGCCATCTCGCCATTGGGCTGGGTCGAATAGGTGTACATCGACGGCAGGCTGTGGGTGTGCGTATAATTAATAGGTGGGATAAAGTTGATGTCGAGGTCATTCTGTTTGCCCGTGTACATCGACTTATAGCTCATATTGTCAACACGTTTCACTTGGAGGACGGCGCCAAAGCCTTTCTGTGAATAGCTCAGTGACGACATCAAGGCGCGGCCTTCCTTATAGATGAAGTTGTTGATAGACGATGGATCGTTGATTTTGTAGGCATATTCGGTGCTGAACGACACGCGGCCATAGCCCAAGTTGATACGAGCCGCAGCCGCACTCACATTCTCGGGGATGTTATAAAACGAGCTAAGATCATTCTGTTTCTTGCTGACGAAGCTGCCGCCCAGACTCATCTTGAACTCCGAATCGTTGAGCGAAGCTATGCTTTGGTTGAGGTCCCACTCGGCATCCATGCCGCGCACGATGCCACGATAGTCATCGTTGCTCATGTCGCGCTCCAAATAGGGCGCCCAAAAATAACGCTGACGGCCATACACCGCCTTCAAGGTCACGCCTTGGGTGGGACGCAATACTATTCTAGCGCCACGCAGGGCATTGTCCATACCTAATGACCATTCCTCATAGGTGCGGAACACGAAACCACAACCGAACTGGTCGTAGATGTCACCCACGGTCATGCCGATGAAGCCGTTGTCGTAGGTGGCGAAGAAATTGGCCAAGCCCACGCCATTCAGCTCACTGCGGAAGCCGTTCATCTCAGGCAAGAAGGCCTCAAAACGGATACCCGCCGAGAAATTGCCATTGGTGTAGTTCACCTTGCCGAAACCATTGACGCCCAATTTCTTGCCCTTAAGGTCATTGATGCTGATGCCTTTGTCAAGCATATAATATTGCGCATCGGTCTGGAAACTGCCGCTCACTTGACTGTTTTCAAGCAACGACTGAGCACTCGCCTTGAAACTGACGGTCAGGGCGAGTGATAAGACAAATAGTATATGTTTTCGCATAAGTTCTATTCTGAATTATGAATGCTGAATTATGAATGCGTATTTTAGGAATAACAATCCACATTCTGCATTCAGCATTCTACATTCTTTATTTATTTCTTCTTCTTAGCGATTTTCAAGATTTCCTCATAGAGATCTTCTTCGCCGCCTTCGACGTAACCCGTATGCTGCCAAACAATCTTACCACTGCCGTCAATCAGGAAGGTGTGGGGAGGATTGCTCACATTCATGGCACGCTTCAGGTCGCTGTTCACGTCGAGAAGGACTTCAAAATCCCAGCCCTTGCCTTCAACGGTGGGTTTCACCTTGGCGGTGGAACGCGAGTCGTCGATGGAAACGGAATAAATCTTCACCCCCGTCTCGTCCTGCCAGTCTTGATACACGTCGTTCAACGCGTTGTGCTCCTTGATGCAGGGGCCGCACCAAGTTGCCCAGAAAGTGATGACGATAGGTTTGCCGTTGTTCGACAATTTGGCAATGTTCACATCCTTGCCATTCAGGTCCTTTAAGGTAACATTCGGCAGGTCCGATTTCGATTGTGCATGAAGGCCCGTCACAACCAGAGCCATCAGCAGAAGTGTCATAAGTTTTTTCATTGGATTTAAGGATTTAAGATTCAATTATTTAAAGATTCAAAATTATTCTTCCTCTATTTGGCAATACACTTCAAGCAGTTTGCAGTATTTTTCGGCCCTAATGGCGACCTTCTTGATGAGGTTGGGAATCAGGACACATTCGCCTTGGTTTACAAATATCGCGCCACTTTCCCAGTTTAGGGTGAAATTTCCCTCTAAAGCAATCAAAATCACAAATGAATCGAGATTGGAGTAGTCTTTTTCCATCTCACCTTGCAACTGGAGCAGGTTGGTCACGAAGTACTGGCAATCCACGACGGGCACCGTCTTGTTCATCACATTGGGCACCTCGATCTTGTATTTTTCGGGCATTGTCCCGTCGATGGCCTCTACCGACTGCGGAATATGCAACTCGCGGAGCATGCCGGCCACGTCGATGCGGTCCCAGTCGTAGATGCGGTAGGTGGTGTCGCTGGTCTGTTGGATTTCGGCCACCATGATTCCAGGGCCAAGCGCATGGACACGACCTGCGGGAATGAAAAACACATCGTCTTTCTTCACCTCTTCGTGGTTCAACACCGATTGCAGCGTATTGTCCTTCAGCACTTTGACATAATCCATTCGCGTTATCTCGCGGTTAAAGCCCATGACGAGTTCGGCATCCTTGTCGGCCTGCATCACATACCACATCTCTGTCTTGCCATTGCCCAAGTCGCGTTTTTGAGCCAATTCATCGTCGGGATGAACCTGCACCGAGAGCCAGTCGTTGGCATCGATAATCTTCAGCAACAAAGGGAATTGCTCGCCGTATTTATCGAAGACACTCTCGCCGACCAAGTCGCCCATGAAGGTCTCCACCAAGTCGTTGATTTCGTCGCCCTCGAAATCGCCGTTGGCAATTTCACTCTGCTCGTCCCAAATGCCCGAGAGCAGCCACACTTCGCCACAGTTGGGCAGCGGACCGTAGTCCATGCCAAGCACTTCCTTGATTTTACGTCCGCCCCAGATCTTATCCTTGAAAATGGGCTTGAATTTTAGGGGATAAAGTACTGTTTGCATTGTCCGTCTGAAATTTGGGGGCAAAGATAAAACAATTCTTTATATGACGGACTTGCCTTGTTGAAAAAGCAGTACCTTTGCCTGACAAAATCAAACCTCACCATGCAAAACCTCATCGAACTTAGACATATCCTCCACGCCCACCCAGAACTTTCGGGGCAGGAGGCTATTACAAATAGAGTTTTAAACGAATGGGTGAAACAAACACAACCTGACCAAATCATTGAGAGAATCGGCGGTTATGGATTGGCTGCCATCTACAAAGGTGCAAAGCCAGGCAAACGCATCCTCATCCGTGGTGACATTGACGCTTTGCACATCCCCGAGCCGAACGATATTCCCTATCGTTCACAAAACCAAGGCGTTTCGCACAAATGCGGTCACGACGGTCACGCCACCATCCTCTGCGGCTTGGCGCAATGGCTCGGTGAACAACGTCCCGACCAAGGCGAAGTGGTGTTGCTCTTCCAGCCCGCCGAGGAGACCGGCCAAGGCGCACAAGCCATCCTCAGCGACCCGCAATTTGAACTAATCAAACCCGATGTGGCCTACGGATTACATAACCTGCCAGGCTTTGAGAAAGGCCAAATCATGGTGAAGGAAGGATGTTTCGCGGCAGCATCGTTTGGCTTGAAGCTCATTTTCGACGGCCGCACGGCACACGCCTCTCAACCTGAGACGGGGCATAGTCCTTCGGAATTATTGGCCCAGCTCATCCACCATCTGGAGAAAAAACGCGAGCAACTAAAAGCCGTGAAACCCCTTACCACCTTCGTCATCACGCATGCCACGCTTGGCGAGGAGACCTTCGGCGTTGCCCCAGGCCATGCCGAGATTTGGCTTACCCTGCGCAGCTTCAACGACCGAAATCTTGAACTAATGTCAACGGAAATCATCGAGTTTTGCCGCGCCAAGGCCAAGGATTATCTCTTTGAATTCAGTTTTTCAGAACACGAAGCCTTCGCTGCCACCAACAGCGATGCCAACTGTGTGGAAACCATAGAACAAGCTGCCAACAACCTTGAGTTGAATCTCGGTCATCTTGACGAGCCTTTCCGCTGGTCGGAGGACTTCGGAAGGTTCGGGAGCGTCTGCCCCATCGGCTTCTTCGGCTTGAGTTCGGGCTTGGAGCAGCCTGCATTGCACGACCCGATGTTTGATTTCCCTGACGACATTTTGGAGACAGGAATGTGCATGTTTTGGGAAATCATTCGTTTGGAGTTGGAAAAATAGCGACAAATACATATCTTTGCCCCGATAAAAGCGCAAAAGCCATGGAATCAAACGTCAACAACCCATTAATAATCCGTTGCAAAAACTGCGGAGGGCAGCAACACTTTGACATCGCCAAGCAGCACTATATTTGCGAACATTGTGGCTCAACTAACGAATTGGACTCGCAAAAGGCGGAATTCAAGAACTGGAGGAAAATCCAGCAACAGAAAGTCAGGGAAGGTATCAGCCATGTGAGGACTTTTGCCTGTCCCGCTTGCGGTGCACACACCTTAGCCGCCGCTGACGACGCCTCGGCGATTTGCCCATTCTGCCAAAACACCATGATTGACGCCAAGTTTGCGGGCAACGACCTGCCCGAGATCATCATCCCCTTCAAAATCACCAAAGAAGAGGCTGAAAACAAACTGAAGGCATGGCTCGCGGAAAACAAAGGCAACAAGGCGGCAAAGGTCATCGAAGACAACCTGAACCGCTTCACGGGCTGCTATCTGCCCTATCATATCGTGCGCGGCGCCTTTAACGGCGACATGGCCATCGGCCTTCAGGATGGCACAACAACCCATTATCCGTTCCGAGCCTATTTGAGCCATACCGCAGTGAATGCCTCCCAAGACTGGGACAACCTGTTTCTCGACGGCATCGAACCTTTCGACTTCAGCGAGACTCGCGAATTCGACTTCGCCTTCCTGAATCACCAGAACGCCAAGATTCAGAATGTGGTTGGCGACGCATTGAACGCCCGTGTAGCAGAAGAAACCCACGCAGAGCTGTACCAAAGCCTAGCAAAGAAAGTGCACACCAAGGAAATGGACGTCTTACTCGATGACAACGAAAACGAGTCCATCCCTGCCCTCATGCCCGTGTATCTGGTTAAGTGCGAAAATGGTGTGGCAGCGGCCGTGAATGGACAAACCGGAAAGGTATCCATCGCCACCGGAAAGCAGAAGAACCTCACCAGAAACTGGTGGCTTTGGCCTACCCTGGCCACCTTGGTAGTGGCCCTTGTGGCGGGGTTGTGGATTGGGGAGGCGCTTTCAGGCGGTGCCATCGCCATGGTGTTTGGTCTCGTCTTCTTCGCCGTAGCGCACAACCGCCACCACAAAGAGATCGTCCAAGAGATTATCACCATGCCCAAAGAAGAGAACCGACATAATGACACCCAAATGGAGTTCTTCTCCGACTTCGGGAGGGGTCCCGTCCCCACCGAGTTGAAATTTTTCACTCCTTCGCGTATCATCAAATTGATTGTCGGATTGTTGGTTGTCACCTTTCTCCCGCTGCTGATCGCCATTCCGATACAAATCCTCAGGGGGCTGCCGCTTTCCGACATTCAAATCGGCTATGGTGCGGCATGGTACATCACCCCAGTATTCATGGCCATCGTGCTCGCTGGAGGAGGCGCCAAAACGATGATGTATGGGGAGCCCTTGTACTATGAAAAACAGCCTAATGGAACATTGAAAAGAAGAAAGTTGCCGTCACAGCAGAAGTTCTCTTTGAAACGAATATTCCCTGGCCTTAAAAAAGCGGGATCTACAAAAGCAAAGGTTAAACTTCCATCAGGATGCGCCATCTTGCTTATTCTTTTCCTCCTGATTGGCAGCGTGGCGGCCATGCTCTCATGACCGTCAGAGGAGTTGGAGCATTTCGCTGATGATGGCTCGCGAATAAGCATTAGCCACCTCAATGATGAACTTGTTGAAGTCGACGCGGGCGTTGTGGTCGGCGGTGTCGCTGATGGTGCGGATGACGGTGAAGGGCGTGCCGAACTCCAGGCAGACCTGTGCCACAGCAGCGCCTTCCATCTCGACGCAGAGCACATCAGGCAAAAGACTTTGGATTTCCTGCCGTTTCTCATCGCTGTTGATGAATTGGTCGCCGCTGGCAATGTCGCCGAAATGCAAGGACGGGGCAAGGTTGAACTCCTTGACAGCCTCCTCGCCCACCATGTGCTCCACGCCTTTATTCAACAGACTCGTCACCGCCTTGCATGCCAGCTCAGTCAATTCAGGGTCGCTATTGACGTAAGTGCGGTTGAGCAAGGGCAACTCGAAGCGCGAGATGATGGGACGGGCGTCCAAGTCGTGCTGCACCAAGCGTTTGGAAATCACGATGTCGCCCACTTTGAGGCCATCGGCCAAGGCACCTGCCGTTCCAATGAAGATCAAGTCCGTCACGGCGAACTCTTGTATTAATAAGGTAGCGGTGATGGTGGCGGCCACCTTACCCCATTTGGAGAAGGCCACCACACAGCGCACGTTGCCGATTTTGCCCACCACAAACTCACGGTTGGCGATTTTCACTGTCGTTTTTTCCGTCAGCAAGGCTTTCACCTCGTCGATTTCTTGCGCCATGGCGCCCAGGATGCCGATATTTCTGGTCATGATGTAATATTTTAAGTTGCAAAAATAAAAAATACTACCTTTGCAAAAATTTATCGAATGAAGAAAATCTGCATATTTTGCGGTAGCAGCATGGGCTTCGACCCAATTTATCGGGAAAAAGCCGCTGAATTGGGTCGCGTTTTGGCCGACAACCACTGCGAACTGCTCTATGGAGGCGGCAACGTGGGCCTGATGAATGTCATTGCCGAAGAAATGAAACAACGCCATTGCAGGATTGTCGGTACCATCACACAACATCTGCTTGACATGCGTGTGGGCCGCCCCGACATCGACGAACTGATTGTGGTCGAGACAATGGCCGAACGCAAGAAAATCCTTGAGGACATGGCCGATGCCTTCATCGCCATGCCAGGCGGCGTAGGCACGATGGACGAGTTTTTCGAGGTGATGGTACTCACGCAACTTCGCGTGTTCGACAAGCCCGTCGCTCTCTTCAACGTGAACGGCTATTACGACCATATCGTCAGTTTCCTCGACCGCGCCACCCACGACGGCTTTATCCATCGCGAGCACGCCGACAACCTGATTGTCAGCGACGACCCAATGGCACTCATCGAAGGCATCGAGAAATTCAAACCCGTGGAGCTGAAGAAATGGGTGGATGAGATTAAAGAACAAGTCATTTAGAGTTTAGAGTTTAGTGTTTAGAGTTTAGAGTTTAAGCTAGTCTCGTAGGGACGACGGATATTAAGCAGGCGACGACAGTCCCTGCTCTTAAAACAACAAGACCATGATCATCATAGGAATAACAGGAACCCTTGGCGCCGGCAAAGGCACCATCGTCGACTATCTAGTCAAAGAGAAGGGCTTCGTGCACTACTCGGTGCGGGCCTACATCACAGAAGAATGCCAACGCCGCGGCCTCGAGGTGAACCGAGACACACTGACCCTGGTGGGCAACGACCTGCGCGCTGCGCACTCACCCAGTTACATCACCGACCAACTCTTCGAACGCGCCAAGGCCGAAGGCAAGAACGCCGTCATCGAGAGCGTGCGCACCCCAGGCGAGATCCACTCACTGCGCGAGAAAGGCGAGTTCTATCTCTTTGCCGTCGATGCCGACCGTAAGATACGTTACGACCGCATCTACCTGCGTGGCTCCGAAACCGACCACATCGACTTCGAGACCTTCGTGTCCAATGAGGAGCGCGAGATGACCGCCACCGACCCCAACAAGCAAAACCTCGGTGCCTGCATCAAGGAGGCCGACTTCGTCTTCATGAACGACGGCTCCATCCCTCAACTGCACCAGCAGGTGGAGAAGGTGCTGACCCAATTGCATGTGCGTCCTTCATGGGACGACTATTTCCTCAACCTGGCCGACACCGTTAGCGAACGTGCCACCTGCAACCGTGGCCGCAGCGGCTGCGTCATCGTGAAGGACAAACAAATCTTAGTGACAGGCTATGTCGGCTCGCCCCGCGGACTGCCACACTGCGACGATGTGGGCCACCTCTTCCGCAAGACCATCCATGAAGACGGCAGCGTCACCCAGCACTGCGTGCGCACCGTCCATGCAGAGCAGAACGCCATCTGTCAGGCTGCAAGAAGAGGCATCGCCTTGGATGGCAGCACCCTATATTGTCGCATGACCCCATGCCGCACCTGCGCCATGCTCATCATCAACTGCGGCATCGTGCGCGTGGTGTGCGAACGCCGATACCACGATGGTGCCGAGACCGAGGAGATGTTCCGCCAAGTGGGCATCACGTTGGAATACAAATATGACGAGGTGCAGCAGTACGAGGGACAACGCTGCGACAATACCGATCCGCTGAAATAAACCAATCAAAACAATAGTCACTATGAAAAAACATCTATTCCTTATTCTGGCCTTGGCTTTTGCGATGCCCAGTGCCATTCAAGCGCAATCCTCACGCGACCCATGGGAACTCGTGACTTCTTTCTCATGCTCCACAGGCCGCCAACATGGCGTGGTCTATGATGGCGAGTACATCTACACGAGCGCCTGGGGCAAGTCGTCGACGGTGCTTTCGATGTTCTACAAATACGACCTCAACGGCAACCTCATCGATGAATTCGATGTTCCCGGCGTTGACAACTCCGACAACTACATGCGCGACATGACCTTTGACGGACAATATTTCTACGGCTGTGACGCCCATTCCAGCACGATTTGGTGTTATAACCTCTACAACAAGACGTTAATCGGACAAATCCATACGACTTTAGGTGAACTCGGCACTTGCACCTACGACCCTGTTCACGACGCGTTTTGGGTTGGCGAAAGAGCCACGGGAAACAGTCCCAACCTCCATCTTGACCTTAAGCTCGTCGACCGCAACGGTGCTGTCATTCAGACGGCTACTGCCCACAACCTTGGTGGACACACCGTGCACGGCACGGGCTATTTTACCGACGAGAACGGCACAGCCCACCTCTATCTGTTTGCCGTGGAAGGCTTTACCGCCCACGTTTTCGACTATAACATCGACGACGACACCATGGATCCTGACTACATCTTCGACTTCTCCGTCACCCCTGGCTGGGGATATGCATGTACCGCAGGCGGTGCCTTCATCGGCGAATGCGATGGAACGGTTTGCTTCTTCGGCGATGTCGACAGAAGTCCCAACCTCATCGGTATCTATGCCTTGACTGAGTACACGCCAACGCCCCCCACACCTCCCGAGGGCGACCTCTTCTTCGATTTCAACGACGGCATCCTGAGTTGGACCACCATCGATGGTGACGGTGACGGATACAATTGGGAGATGCGCCAAAACTGGGGTAACCCCACGAATCCTTACAGTGTGACTTCGGCTTCCTATGATAGCTATGCCGACTCCGTCCTCTATCCCAAGAACTTTTTGGTAAGCCCTTACAAACTTGATTGCGAAGAGATTTCATTCATCGCTTGCGCACAAGATGCAACCAATCCCGCAGAGCATTTCGGTGTGGCCGTTTCAACCACGGGTAATGTAGACGCGAACGACTTCTCCTTGGTGTGGGAAGCCGACATGACAGCCAAAGCCCCAGGCGAGTGGCATTACTATGAAGTCGACCTCAGGGAATATCAAGGGCAAGACATTTATGTGGCCATCGTCCATTTCAACTGCTCCAACCAGTTCATGCTGAACATTGACGATATCATGCTGTACAGGACCTACAACGGCCTGACTGACAACACAACGACCTTGCTTTCGGTCTATCCCAACCCCTCCGAAGGTGACGCCATCGTTGAAGGAACGGGAAAACTTCTTGTCATCAATGCCCTTGGGCAGCAAATACTCAGCCGTGACATTGACGACCAAACAACACTGACTTTGCCTGCCGGATTGTATTTCATCCGCTTGGAAAACGAGAATGGCGTTTCGGTAAACAAGCTGGTTGTAAAGTGATTTGTAGCAAAGCCTTATAACAGCTATCATCAAAAGCTCCACCTCAAAATGAGATGGAGCTTTTGCTTTTCTTATATCTTCTTCCCTACCAGCCTCACAATCAAGCCTAAAACGACAAAGGCAACGACAAAAGCCATCCAAGAAGGGAGGCCCAAGGCGGTGGGTAACACCCCAATCAGCACAGCCACGCCACCCACTGTGAGCGCATAGGGCATCTGCGTCCTGACGTGTTGCATGTGATTGCAGCTGGAGGCCAAAGAACTCATGATGGTTGTATCGGAAATCGGGGAGCAATGGTCGCCCATGACGGAGCCCGCCAGCACCGAGGCCACCACATTATAAAACAGAGGCATGGTAGCGTCTACACTAAAACCTTGCTCTTGGCAAAGAAGCCATGACGCAGGAAGAATCAATGGATAAAGGATGGCCATCGTGCCCCACGAAGTTCCCGTTGAGAAGCCAATCAAAGCGGCCAATAGGAAAGTCAACGCGGGAACAAAGACAGGTGAAAGCGACCATTGCACCAGCAGATGCGACACAAACTCAGCCGTATGCATATCTTTGGTCACCAAGGCGATAGACCAAGCCATCGTAAGAATCAACACCGCATTGAACATGGACTTGAAGCCCTCCACCATCGCTTCCATCACCTTCTCGAAAGTGAGGTAGCCTCGCAACAAGGTCATCACGATGGCTGTCAACAACGACAGCAACGAAGCCCAGAGCAAAGCCTTGTAGGAATTGGCCGCGCCAATGGTTACGGAGAGTTTGGAGAAAAAGCCCGGTTCCGATTGCCACGCCGAGGCATCGTATCCCGTAGCTATCAGCCCGAGAATGGTTCCAACAATCAACACAACCAACGGAATCAAGGCATCGATGATATGTGCAGGTCGGCCTTCACCGTTGACCATTTCGGGTTCCATCGCTGAAGCCGTTCGTGCCTTTCGCTCCGCCATCAACATGGGGCCAAAGTTGCGGCCGCTGAATATAATCATCAGCACGAAGCCAAGCGTGAGGAAAGGATAGAAACTATATGCCAAAGAATGGAAAAACACCGAATAGGCCGAGGTTTCCAATCCAATGGCGCGGATGCCGTCCTGGATATAGCTAAGCTCAGCCCCAATCCACGTGGTGACAAAAGCCACCGCCACCACAGGCGCGGAAGTGGAATCGACGATGTAAGCCAGTTTCTCGCGCGACACCTTCAGCTTGTCGGCTATGGGACGCATGGTGTTGCCTACCACAAGGGTGTTGGAATAGTCATCGAAGAAGATGCAGAGGTCCATCAAAAAGGTCATCAGTTGCCCAGAGCGTGGCCCTTTTGCCTTACGCGAAAGCCACTTGACCACACCTTGCATACCGCCATTGGCCGTGATGATGCGCACCATGCCACCAATAAGCATGGTGAAGACGATAATCGTCACATGGTCGGCATCAAACAAAGAACCCACAACGTAGGTATCCACAACTCTCAGTATTCCGCCACCCAAAGCCGAGGCTGGGCTTGCGCCACCATAATAGGCCATGAGGAAGGTGCCCGTCAGAATGCCGACAAAAAGCGAGGAAATCACCTCTTTAATTAATAAAGCCATCACGATAGCCACCATAGGAGGCAGAATCGACATCCAAAGCGGCATCGGTGCCGAAGCCGGGCCAAAAACATACAGCAACATCAGCCCCAACACAAGGGCAAATGCCACTATCAAGCCAATCCATTTCTTTTTCATAGCGCACAAAATGAAGCCCAAAAATACAATTTTTTAATGGATTTCCGTTATAAAAAACAATTTGGTCTTATTTTTGCAAGCCGAATCATCTTTGGTAATTATTATCATCAATACAAAACCATTCAAAATCATGAAGAAAACCCTCATCATCGCATTAAGCTGCCTCGTAGTTCTGTTCGCAGCATGCAAGAAAAAGCCCGTCGAGCCTACGCCCGTCGACTACACCGCCAACTATGTAGGCAATTACATCGGACAATTCACGCTCTCCATCACTTCGATGAACAACTCCGCCGTGAGCAACATGAGTTTCCCCATCGACAGCATCCGTATGGACATCGCCAAAGGCGCGGAAGCCAACGCCATCACCGCTACGGTTACCGTCGACAACGAGTCGCACCAAAGCTCTGGCACGGCCACGGCTGAGAAAGCCGACTTTGGAACCGTCCGCCTCGTCATCGACAAACCCGACCAAAACTATTCTTTCAATCTCGATCTGGTCATGGAAGGCACAAAAGCCGTGAGCGACTCCTTGAACATCGTTGGAACGTTCTCAGGCAACGGCTCGGCCAACATCATGGGACAAGAGCAAGTCTTCAACGAAGTTTCGGGCACCATCAACGGAAAACTTGGAAAACAATAACCAATAAGTCATACCATCATGAAAAAAAGCACTTTATTTTTGGCTTGCTGCATCGGCCTGATGCTTTTCGCGAGCTGCAAGAAAGACCCTGTCGCTCCTACCATTAATGTCATCACCGACACGGGCTATGTGACAGAAAACGCACAAATCTATTCGGGCGACATCATCAAGGTCGGCTTCAACGCCACAGGCGAAAAGCTGACGAAAATCGAGATTACGCTGACCCAAAACGGTACTGTGATCAACTCTAGCCAAACAACCATCGAGAACCAGACAAGCTTCAGCCACACAGCCGCCTTCACCGTCGAGGCTACAGGCACTGTGACCGTCACCGGTACCGTGACCGACGCCAACGGCTTGACCGGCTCGAAGAGTTTCAACATCAATTATAACGAGAAGCCTAATGCCAAATTCATTGGCCATTATGAAGGCAATGCCTTGGCGACGGGTTCCTACCAAGCCGAAGTATCCGGGCTTGAACCTGTCCAACAGGAATTTACGGACCGTGAAGTGCCTGTCATTCTTGACATTGCCGCTGGCGATGACATCAACAAGATTGTTGCCACATGCACAATAGACGACAGAACCATGACCGCGTTGGGCACTGTTGAAGGCGACAAAATCACATTTGAGACCATTAACGATGTCATCACTTTTGATTACGATTTGGGCATTATGGTCATCCATCCCGAAATCAATGTCACTTATTCGATTGTCAGCACGCTCGTCGACGGCCGACTCAACCTTGAAGGCAACTGCACGGGCAACGGCGTCATGAACTATGGCTTTTTCAGCGGCAACATCAACTTGGAAGCTACTGTGGGCGGCAGTTTGAACAAAAAGCGTTGATGATCGCGCTTCTACAAAACAGAAAACGGATGGCCGATGGTCATCCGTTTTTCGTTGGTAGCGGGGGGAGGATTCGAACCTCCGACCTCCGGGTTATGAGCCCGACGAGCTGCCTCTGCTCTACCCCGCATCGTGTCAAAATCTCGGTCAACGAAAATTTTTCGTCCTCGAAATCGGCTGCAAAGATAATAATTTTGTTTCTTTGCAAGGCCAAAAACAAAGAAAAAATTTCACTATGAGTCATAAAGCAGGCTATGTCAACATTATAGGTCGCCCGAACGTGGGCAAGTCAACCCTGATGAATCAGCTCGTTGGCGAGAAAATCTCCATCATCACCTCGAAAGCGCAGACCACAAGGCACCGTATCCTCGGCATCGTGAACGGCGACGACTTCCAAATCGTCTTCTCCGACACGCCCGGCATCATCAAGGATCCTGCCTACAAGATGCACGAGGTAATGAATCAGTTCGTCAACGTGGCCCTCATTGATGCGGACCTTATTCTTTTCGTCGTCGACATCACCGACAAGAAGATTGAGGAAAAGACCGTTGAAAGGCTGAAAACCACCGAGATTCCTGTCTTTGTGCTCATCAACAAAATCGACCTCTCCACCCAGGAGCAGGTGGAACAAGCCGTGGAACAATGGCGCGAGACCTTGCCCAATGCCACCGTGTTTCCACTTTCGGCACAATACAATGCCAATGTGGAGTTTATCTTTAAGCAAATCTTGGAAAAGCTGCCTGAATGTCCGCCCTATTTCCCCAAAGACGAACTCACCGACCGTTCCATGCGCTTCTTCATCACTGAGATTATTCGCGAGAAGATCCTGCTCAACTACCAGCAAGAAGTACCCTATTCCGTTCAAGTTGAAGTGGAAAGCTATGAAGAGACCGAGCACCGCATCCATATCCGCAGCGTCATCTATGTGGCTCGCGAATCGCAGAAAGCCATCATTATCGGCAAGGGCGGAAGTGCCATCAAGAAGCTTGGCATGCAGGCCCGCGCTGACATTGAAGAGTTTACGGGAAAGAAAATCTTTTTGGAACTGTTCGTGAAGGTCGATAAGGATTGGAGAGACAATGAGTCTGAACTGAAGCGGTTTGGCTACGAAGCGTAATTTTTCGTACCTTTGCAGCCGATTTAAAATTCAAAGCATTATGTCAAATATTGTAGCTATTGTGGGGAGACCCAATGTGGGAAAATCGACGCTTTTTAACCGCCTGCTCAAGCAGCGCATGGCCATCGTGGAAGAGACGAGCGGTGTGACGCGCGACAGGCACTACGGCAAGAGCGACTGGAACGGAAAGGAATTCACCGTCATCGACACCGGCGGCTATGTGGTAGGGTCGGACGACATCTTTGAAGAAGAAATCCGCAAGCAAGTGGACCTAGCCATCGACGAGGCCGATGTCATCGTCTTCATCGTCGACGGTCGCGAAGGCCTGCATGTCCTTGATGAGGATGTTGCCGTCATATTGAGGCAACAAAAGAAGCCTGTTTTGCTGGCTGTCAATAAGATAGATGAGCCAAACAAGGAAGTGTTGGCAGGTGAGTTTTATGCCTTGGGCTTGGGCGAGCCCTACCCTATGTCAGCCATGACAGGCACGGGTACTGGCGAGCTGTTGGATAAAGTCTGTGAACTCCTGCCTTCCGACACCACGGACTTCAACACCGACCTGCCCAAGTTTACCGTGGTGGGAAGGCCTAATGTAGGAAAGTCATCCTTAATCAATGCCTTCCTCGGCACCGACCGCCACATTGTCACCGACATAGCGGGCACCACGCGCGACGCCAACTACACGCGCTACAACGCCTTCGGCATGGAGTTCATGCTCGTCGATACGGCCGGACTGCGCAAGAAGAGCAAGGTGGAGGAAGACATCGAATTCTACAGTGTGCTGCGTTCCATCCGCGCCATCGAAGACAGCGACGTGGCCATCCTTATGCTCGACGCGACGCAAGGCTTCGAGGCCCAAGACATGAACATCCTCCGCCTCATCGAGAAAAACAAGAAAGGTCTGGTAATGGTCGTCAACAAATGGGACCTTGTGGAGAAAGACTCCAACACACACAAGGCCTATGAAGAAGTGATTCGTTCACGCACGGCTCCTTTCACCGACTATCCCATCATCTTCACCTCAGCCATCAATAAACAGCGTATCTATAAGGTACTGGAAACGGCACACAAAGTCTACGAAAACCGCGAACGCCGCATCCCCGTTCGCGAACTGAACGACAAGATGCAGGAAATCATCAACTCGGTGCCGCTGCCAACGGCTTCGCGCGGACGTTTCCTGCGCATCAAGTACATCACTCAGTTGAAGAGTATTTCACCCCAGTTCATTTTCTTCTGTAACCTGCCCAAGGACGTGAAGGACAACTACAAGCGCTTCTTGGAGAACAAGATTCGCGAGACTTGGGATTTCAACGGTGTTCCGATTCAGTTGATATTCAAGGAGAAGTAATGGCCGAAGAAGAAAACATCGTCCGAATGGACAAATGGCTGTGGGCGGCGCGTCTGTTCAAGACGCGTTCGTTGGCGGCTGATGCGATCAAAGGCGGCAAGGTGAAGGTGGACGACAACCCCGTCAAGCCATCGCGCGAGGTGAAGGTGGGCGACGTCATCCAAGTTCAGATCGAGCAGTTGCACAAGGTGGTGGAAGTGAAGACCGTCATCAAAAACCGCGTCTCCGCCAAGCAGGTGCCAGAAGTTTACAACGACCTTACGCCCAAGGAGGAATACGAGCGCATCGAGTTCATGCGTGCCTACAAGGCCGAGTGGCGCGACCGCGGTGCAGGTCGTCCGACGAAGAAGGAGCGACGGATGATAGAGCGGCTGAAAGACGAGATGTAATAATACCAAAGGCGACCCCAAAACGGAGTCGCCTTTGCTTTTGAATGGTTGTCCTCTCGGAATCAGACCATCAGTGCGCCCACAAGGCCCAAGATTGCGTAGAACTCAGGAAGAGCAGCGTAAATCAGCGTGTTGGTGAACACATCGTGTCCTTGGCTTACACCTACAATACCGTTAGCGCAAACCTGACCTTGACGCATAGCTGAAATCATGCATACCAAACCCACGCACAAGCCTACGCCGAAGATAACCAGACCTTGCGTTGGGTCTGCTTTCATCTTGCTCAGCAACATGAAGAAGGCCACGAAGCCGTAAATACCTTGTGTGGCAGGGAGGGCTGAAAGGACCATGAAATTACCCGAAGCCTCGGGCTTTTTCTTCAAACCGCCTTCAGCAGCGTTGCCTGCGGTTGAAGTGCCGATGGAACTTCCGATGCCTGCAAGGGCTAAAACCAAGCCCAAACCGAGATAACCTAAAATTGTTTCTACCATGATTGTAATGTTTTAAATTGTTGATTTTTATTTATTTGCGTTTTCTGTGAGAGGGTTGTACTTTCTGCCGGTACCCTCATATCCGGAATTTTTAAAGAACTCAAGGAAGTTGAGACGTAAGGGATGGACGAAGGCGCCGAGTACGCACATGGCCAAGTTCAGCGAGTGTCCCACCGTAACAATAAGGATGAAGAACACCCAGCCAAAGCCGCCGTCGCCCAGTGCTTGCTGGCCGATAGCGTTGAAAGCTTCGCCCAACTTAGCTCCAGCCAACCCTAAAGCATAGAGTCGCAGGTAACTCAGCACATCGCCCAACAGTCCCGTGGCCGTGTTGTAGGTGTCCCACAGTCCAGCCCCAACATTGAGCAGGGGATTGCGATGCAGGTTGTTGAGGAAGAAGATGCCCAGCGCCGACAGGATGCCTAACACGATGATAATCCATTTCGTAATGGAGGAGTCAATGACCTTCATCAGCGCAAGTCCACCCACGATAACACCGCCCACAATGAGCAGTGTCAAACCCCATGTGCCAAGCGAATCGGCAAATCCCTTTGTCTTGGTGGCTT
>JAEEGJ010010238.1_pt1 | contig 24568 bp, 8 predicted proteins | sample 8958761 | NCBI WGS metagenome assembly JAEEGJ01 (sample SAMN16246546, study PRJNA631951) | gut metagenome | biome: gut microbiome; feature: rumen; material: RS-attached | host: Bos | place: Iran: Karaj | collected 2018-10 | reverse complement strand
TTTGAGATTTGTTACGAATAATTTGGGAGGGGGAAGACTCCCCCTGGCTTCAGCCCGCTAAAGCGGTCTTTCGCCATCCTCTCTGCAGGGGCTGCCCCCGCAACGCCCCCAGGATTTATACTTCTTATTATACCTCTATTTCAATAGCTCACTCTTTCTTCCATAACAAGTAATAAAAGCTTCCTTCTGAGCTCGAGTAAGGGCTACATACAAAAGACATTTTTCAGCAGTAAGAGTTTCATGTTCACTAACAGCGTCAGTCTTATTAATTGCATTTGGTAAAGGAACAAAACCATCATTCACAGCAACAACAAATACATATTGAAACTCAAGTCCTTTTACACGATGCATAGTTGCAACTCGAACTCCATTCTGGTTTCTGTCATCTGCTTTTTTTCTCTTTATTTCATAACAAGGAATCTTATACTTATCTGAAGCTAGATCTCTTATGTATGTATCTGTTAGATTATTTGTCCTGGCAACAATACAAATATCCTTGAGATTAACACCTTTATTTGCAAGTTCAGAAATCTTTGAAGAAATAAAATCGAGTTCTTGGCCAGCATCTTTAAACTCTTTTAATTCTGGTACAAGTCCGTGAGTAAGCGATTGGCATTTGTCTCCTTTATCAAAATCATCATCCAAATCATCAAATTCAATTCCATTCAATAATGCAAAAGCATATTTTCGAATTTCTTCAGTAGTACGATAATTGATTTTTAATACATTACTTCTTCCTCTTACTTCTATTCCACAATGAGATAGTACTGCATGATTTGAATAGATACGCTGATGTGCATCACCTACAATAAAAATATCATTTTGATGTGGTGTACCAGCCAATGTTCTAATAAGCTTCAATGCATTTGAGCTCAAATCCTGACCCTCATCCACAATTATATTACGATATTGAGAGGTGTCCCCTGTCTTTTCAAGAAGGACTTTACATTCATACATTGCCATATTTGCATCACGAATCTGTTGTTCTTTCATCAGATTCTGATAATTCTCTATTACTTTCCAAACCTGAATACGCTTTTTTCGATCCAAGCTTGTACCACGTCCGTTGCGTTTTGCATTCAGATATTGTTGAAGAGAAAATACTTCCTGGGCAACGATAATTCTATTCCATTCTTCTTTATAAAACTCTTTAGGGAATCCTAATTCATCTGTATCAAGATTCATTGCTTGCTTCCAAAGATTATCAATCTCTGTATCACTATAAGTAACTTTTGCAGAATATCCATGAGAATTTAGATACTGAGTTACCCAAGCATCAATATTGATTACATCAATTCGTCTTAATTCATCTACAGTGCAAATTTTGCGAAGATTATCTTTTATGTCTCCTGCTAAGTTTGCTGTAAACGTAGTAAAGAGTATTTTTTCATCGTCTCTAAGTTTTCCAGCAAGAACCTTGGCCCTATGCATTGCAACAACTGTCTTTCCGGTTCCAGCTCCGCCTAAAACTCGTGCAGGGCCATTAAAATCTTTTGTGACAATCTTTCGTTGTGTCGGATGGAGGAAAACTCTCCATTTTTCCAATGGTTCTGCCATAATGCGACGAAGTTCTTCTTCTCCTTCGACAACAACAAATGTCTTTTTGTTTTCATCAGAATCGAGAGCTTCTTCAAGATTTACTGAAGGTTTTGTAGATGGAGTATCCATTGTTACTAAACTAATAACCTCATCTACAGGATATCCTTCAACTATCCAAGATAAATTTTCAAAAGCGTCTTTTGGAAAAGCTGCCTCTGCAGCAAAGAAATCTTCTTTAGATCCTAGACTTCTAACAAATGGCAACATTGGTTCTGGAACTGCCAACTGAGAAAGTTTAGAATTACTAATATTTGCAAAAGGCCCTGCAACAACAACTTCATTATTTTTTTGATCAAATAATTCAGGTTGGCTATCAAATATTTGAATTGATCCTGTTAAAGGGTTTATCTCACATCGTTTTCTTTTAGCCCAATCATAAGCCTCATCATGATGATCAACCCATAAAAGAAGGAATACATTTGATTCCTCTGCTTTTACTACAATGCCTCTATAGGTATCATCTATTCGTACAGAATAAATTTTTTTATCTACACCACCTTGAAGTTTTTCCAAATTAATACCATTGGAAAGAGGATTGTTTCTAAATTTATTAATAAACTCAGTTACCTTCCCCTGTATTTGACGAGGTAAGGCTGCAAATGCCGTTAAGAAATCTGCTGAAATCGCTACCTTTGCTGAATCATTCATTATTTGTTACCTCCAAATATACTAATATCAATCTTACTATCTTTACTTAAAACTACCCAACCAAGTTGTTCCAAAACATCTTTATCAACCATCTGGTCTTCAGTTACATAACAGATTTTATTATTAAGCCATGCAATTTCAACTGTAGCGCAAACTGCTCCATTTTCTTTTGTAACTTCATAACCAATTGAATCAGGACATGGAATATTCATATCCTGCAATTTCTTTGCAAACTGATTAGTATCCTCATCAGAATAATCAAGTTCATCCTGAACACTCTGCCATGGTGAAAGTTTTACAACAGGTTCTTCTTCAACATAGTTAATTGGCAACTTACTATATTCATGATTCTTAAGGCCAATAGAACTTACTGCCATGAATTTATCGGAGAACTGCATTACATTTACAAAATGCCAGAATCCATTCCATTCATTTTCATACTTATCTGTTCTGGAAACTATTTCATCTTGTAAAACTGATATAACAAGTGCATTTTTCTGAGCCTTTAAATCTGCATTATCAATTCCTGAGTAAATAGATAATTGTGCTTGATTTTTCGCTGGCTTCCAAGTTCCAAACAGTGTTGATTCTGCATTAAAACTCATTGGTTCCATATGCGTATCATTTATGATATTTGAAATAAAGGATGACCATTCATCTAAGCCACCAGGATTCTTCATACAAGCTGCATCAAGCAATGCCCAACTATAAGCTTTTGCATGACATTCAAATAATCTCTCTGCATCTGGATTTGCAAGATAAAACATCAAAAGCTCCATGGGATTCATTTTAGATGGAACTAAATCTTCAGCCTTAAATTGGATTATTGATTGGGCATAAATCTTTCCAAAAGGCATAGCAAGTGCATCAAGTGTTTTAGTAGCATAATCTTGTTTACTTGGCTTAAAGACCTCGTTTACATCCTTCCAGCTTAAAGACCATACCCTAAAATTACCACTTCTTCGGATAGCTTCTCTTTTTGCAGTATCACTCGCAAGAATATCTTTATGATACATAAAACCATCCGTAAAAATAGCAACAGGCTTACGACTATCCTTCTTTAATGGCCAAATTATAAAGTCAGGTTTTGAATCTATTGCAACTCCAGCATCTTTAGTTAGATAATATTGAGGTGTTATTTCCCATACATTATCGTTAATCTTTAGAATATATCCCTCTGTTCCCTGAACAAATTCTTGATTAATTGTTACTTGACGATTCTCTGTATTCATTTGCCTAAAGGCTTCAATAAATCTTCTTTCTAATTCACTATCAAACATTGAATTAACACTGATTGCATTTAAGCCTTTAATTTTCTCAAGAGATTTTGATCCATTTACAATTGCCTGTAAAAGTTTTATAGCTGTTCTTCTTGAGATATTTCCCATATTCTGATTTTGACGATATGCATATAAACAATGATAACAACCATCTTTATCAGGATCCGAATTGCATGTACATGTTTTCATTTTATTTAATGCCGACTCAAAAATCTTTATTAATGATTTATCATCGTTCATTAATTGTTTAAGATACCCAGTTCCACCAGGAACAGAATCATATATAACAAGGTATTGCTTTCTTGCATCAGTATCAGGAATAGGAACTTCGCTAATAGTTGCACGTAAATGATCTACATTTCCAAAATACTCTTTCATGCCAAGCATAAATGCAGCAGTAAATGACTCTTTTATTATATCTGTGAAATCAAATGTTGTTGCAGGTATCAATAAACGAAGAGCTTCTGTTGTAAACTCACGATATAAGAATATACATTCTTCAAACATATCCTGAGGCAGAATTGCTCCTTTGTTTGCTTTACAATACTTTGTGTGATTTTGTTTTGCTTTAGTATCATCACTCTGAATCTTTCCGCAATATTTACAGATTGAAAAACCTTTTCGAGTTGCCTCGTCTCCAGAAACAGAGAATTTTTCGCCTTTTGTACCTGAATAACTTTCTTCACCAAAGTTGATTTCTCTTAGTACAGCCTTCTTTACAAACTCATATCCAAAAGGGAAATCATTTGTCTCCATTTTGTAGGCGCTGATAATATCTACATCTTCATCAACATCTACTAAAAGTTGTTTTTTATAAAAAACATTAGAACGATCATCACTACCATCATCAATCAAATTCTCATTATAATTTGAAGTTGAAAATACAGTTTGAACTTTTAGAAGGTTCCTTACTTGTCCAACATCAGACCACGCAGGACTTTGACACCTTGGACAACAGGATTGATTTTGTCCGGCAATATTTAATTCTGCATGTGAACAAGATGGACACAATCTCCATTTTTCCGCCTTAGTAGTTGAAACATCAACTTGATCTATAGTAAGTTTTCGACCATCAACATAGAAAGTATTATTTGGTGCAAACTCACTAATAGCAGAAGATGCAGTACGATTATATTCATAAATATACTTTGAAAAAGCTTTATCCTTTTTTTGATTTACAGGATCCTCTTTTTTTTCTTCTTCTTTTCTATATAGAATGGCTTTTAAGGTAATACCCTGTTCTGGGAATGCATAATTAGGTATCAAACCTTCATCAGATAAGAAGTTAAATGTATCCTTTTCTTTTAAAGCAGTTCGAACACGAGACAATGCCCATTCTTCTTGCTTTATGTCTTTTATTTCTTCCTCATATGAAGCATCCTTTGGTTTACCCTCTAATTCTTTTACAAGATTCTTAAGAGTTTCGATACTATCAACTAATGCTTTATCCTGTTTCTTTAGTGAATTAAAAGCATCAAGAATACGAACTGCCATAGGGCTGTCTGTCGTATCATTTCCTTTTGCATTATTTTTGATTTCTTCTTTTGTTTCTTCATCCAGTTTATCACCAAACAAAGCAATAAAAGTTCTTATTTGATTATCTAGATTACTCTTTACATAATTCAAGAAATTGAACGGGAACTTAGTTGGAATCTTTGAGTCCAATGTTGAAAAAGTTTCTCCAACTTGAAGTGGAATATCGTCTCTTGTTGCTCCCTTTTTTACCCAACTATCCATACAATATGCTGTAAATTGTCTCTCTAATACTGCAGAAGCTTTTAAGAAAATCTTTGGAGGAACAACTTCACCTTGTATCATATCTAACGGATCAGCATAGAAATATAAATCGTGAGGTTTTGTTTTCGCAATTATAAGATTTAATGAATTACCATCTGTACGACCGGCTCGTCCTGCACGCTGCAAGAATTGACTCTCGGCAGGAGGCATATTACAAAGAATGACAGTCGAAAGATCTCCGATATCAATACCCATCTCGAGAGTTGGAGTACATGAAAGCACATTCGGATCCCACATTTTCCGTTCAGTAGAACGTTTAAAATCTTTTTCCAATAATTCCCTGTCATCGCGTTCAAGAAGACCAGTATGTTCACGCGCATTTATGCGGAATAAGGTTCCTGTCTTAAAGAGCTTCCCATAATAACCTAATTCAGCATCCTTACTTTCATGTAATTTTCCTCTACAGAAATGTTTTGTGCAAGGGCACCCTTCCCATAACGAGAGGTTTTCTTTGCTTACAGGAATAACAGTTCCACAACAATCACATTTTAATTGAACAACATCTTTTGAAATAAAAACACGTTCTTTATTTAAACCATAAACATTATAGCCAGGTGCAGCTGGAAGTAAAGAAACTAGTCCAGCTTCTAAACATTCCTCAAGAACTATCTTCGCAACATCTTTTTCATAGTTATCTGGACATGACATAAAATCATCACCATCAAGACTAGAAGAAATAATCTCTGTATATTTACGATCAGAAGTTAAATCGAAATTAGATTTATCAGAACTTGTTAGTTGATCTTGCTTTTCCAAAATAAATGATGGTGTATTACGACCAGATTGACGACCTGGAAGCCAGCTCCTATAACTAGAACTGATATTCCATCCATCTCCTTTGTTTTTCATTGCATCATAAAATGCAGAGTCGTCGAAAGCACCACTCTCACGCATCGTATTAAGGAATGAAAGTACTATTCTTTGGAATTTATCATCATCTGTTTGTTCAAGAATACCTTGCTCATTAATGACTCGTTCTTTTACTTTTTCAGCAATAGAAATAATAGCGTCTGTATCAAATGACATAACAGAACAACCAGATTTAGAAAGAGTTCGACCTATTTTACTTGTCATACCATATTCAAGCATAACCTCGTAAGCAAGACGCTTATTTATGTCATTTAATAAATCAGCAGATTTTGGATGCTTTCCAAACTCACGTTTCTCAAGCATATCTTCATAGGCATACTGCCAGGTCATGTTTGGAGCTATAAAGAAACTTACATAATCCTCTTTAGAAAGCTTGTTCTGCCAGTAGTCAATAATATCTTCACTGAAATCTTCGAGAGACTTTCCAGCTCCCTGTTCATCAACATATTGTTGAATTGCAGTTCTTAGTCCAAATCTCCAAGTACGTGCATTAAAGAAACCAGCCTTATGAGCAGCATCCTGAACATTATCAGAAAAAGCGAGAGTCTTTTTATCATCATTAAATGGAGAAGCAAAAATATGAGAAAGATTTACACTTATCTCACTGGTATTACGTATACCCATAAGTGAAAGACCTCTTGTACTTCCACACATAGGGCAAACATACTGATGATTTCTAACTTCAGGTCCATCAATCGGTTTATAAATTTCAATGGTTTGTTCACCACATTTTGCACAAGTCATATTCTTACTTTCACTAAATTGAACTTGCAAACAATGTGGACAAATTTTTGCTTTTACAAGGGTTCTATTTTGTGGTTCCTCATCACAAGGAAACATCATCAAGATTTCTTTATCTTGATTAAAATAATCATTATAAAATGGTTCAAGTGATTTTAATTGAGCATTACCAAGCTCATTAAGTTTTGTTACCCAACCTGTTGTACCACAATCACGACAATTTACAATTGGAAGGTATTGCTTTGACTGTTCCTGATTCAAATCATAAGCCAGCGCATACTTTACAGTTGAAGAACTAACTCTTCCAACAATACGTCGAAGCTCGCGCATCCATAGTTGCACTTGAACAGTTAAGAATGGAATAATTCTGTCTCCATCCTTTGCACGAGCAATTGAAATTAAAGCAAAGAAAGAGTTCAAAGCAGTTTCTGTATCTGTCCAATCTTTTATACCAGGTATACTTCCAGATAATTCTTCAACAATATGAGAAACCTGCATATAGTTTCCATTCATAAAAGTAATCAATGAATGGAAAAAGTTATGCTTCATTAATAAATTTCCAAGAAGTAAAGTTCCGTCTTCACTTTCGAAATCAGAATTAAAACTAGTAAGCCAATAATCACAAGCTTTCTTTTGAAAGCCTCTTACATCTTCCTGGTCTATCAACTCTTTTAATTCCGAAATTTGTTCAGATGTAGGGATTTTAAAATCACTAATCTCACTGTTTGCAAAAAACTCTGAAGGCGAAAGTCTATCTTCAGTTACAACAGAATCTTCTTCAAATGGTTCTCCAAAAATATCTGAAGCATACTGTATGATTTTCCCTGTGTTTTCTTTAGAACCCATAGTAGCGGATGTTCCAATACAGCAAAGATGTCCTGCTGGAGTAAACAAGCGTGCTTTTAATCGACGAAGCAAACATGCAAGGTCTGTTCCCTGTGCACCATCAAATGTATGAAGCTCATCAACTGAAATATATTTTAGAGTATCAGGCTGATTATCTTTCCACAAACCAGCATCTTTTGGACGAATCAAAAGATAATCGAGCATTTTGTAATTAGTTAAAAGAATATCAGGAGGATTATTAAGAATAGTCTCTTTATCTGTTATGACCTTATCTTTGGTCATCATGCGTGAAGCATCTTTTTCATGGCCTCCTACATACATACCAACCTGAATCTGATCCTTTAGAGCCTCATTCTTGTAAATAAGATTCGCGATACGCTTAGCCTGATCACTTGCCAATGCATTCATAGGATAAATGATAAGCGCCTTAATACCACGTTCACCACGATGCTGATAACAATATTCAAGAATAGGATAAACGAAACATTCTGTTTTACCAGAACCTGTTCCTGTAGCTATCAAAGTAGAACGCCCATCTCGAGTAAGCCGCTCAAAAGCTTTAGATTGGTGTTTATATGGTCTAAATGCAACAGAAAGACCTTCAAAACAATCAGGAGATTCATTAGATTTTCTAAAAGGAAGTTTTACCGAAATATATGGCTCATGATACAAAGTATTTTTTGTTTTTAGCCAATTGTGAACAGAACCTTTGAACTGTCCATTTGTCATAGGGAATGTTGTTTCTATGTAGTCTTCTAATCCAGTTTCAAGTTGTTTTGCTAAAATACTTGGTATCATTGTTTTATTTTTCCTTTAATTACTTAGTTAATAAATCTATAACAGACTCATCAACAAATTCTTTTATACCATATTTAATCAATGCTTGAGTCATATTATTAAGAGCTTCCTCAAATGTGGTATAACGATCCTGTTTAGTTTCGTTATTCTCTGTCCTTGATAAAACATAAACTATAGTTCCATCTTTCTCTTCTTTGGTAATGTGTTCTTCGGAGTCTCCACCCTTATATCTTAATAAAAGAGTTTCTTTTATTTCTTCAGAAGTTAGATTAGCAGCAAAAAAAGGAATTAATCTATTAGCCATTTCTTCAGAACGATTATCAATATTATCTTTAGTCCAATCCTCAAATCCTAGTAAATATTGAACCTCTGTAATTTGAGAATTGCTATATTTTTCTTTTTTCTTTGTATAAAAGCCATTACTTGCTTGTATATTAAGTTTTTTCTCTAGAGGTATTTTATTTCCATATTGATTAACATATTTTTCTGCTTCTTCATCAGTCCATGTAAAATAATGCGAATCCCATTTTTGTGGAAAAATATGCTCGATTTCAAAAGTTTCTGGAATTATATTTGCATTCTCATCATACAAATAAGAATTTAAGAGAATCAAAGGTTTTGAAATTTTTGTATTTGATGTAGCCAATAAGGTTTGCTTAAAATCTTGCTTCAATATGTACGATATATTTGATTTACCGGTAGCCGCCAAATCAATACAGAATTGATAAATAGGATCTTTTATTGGATTTAAGGATTGGGTTTCTATAAAACGTACAAATAAATAACTTACTATACTTCTAAGGAAACTTGGCAAAACTTCCTTAATATTACCATTATTCTTTTTTGTATAATAATACAAAACCGTGAGAGGATATCTCCAGAAATCATTTGGATAGCACTTTAAACAATGAATAAGTTTTTTACATTCTACTGTACATATCGAATCATCATACTTCAGAACTTTATCCCAAAACTCACTGATATCAACTATTGTATCAATTAAAGCTTCTGTCTTTAATCTCTTAAAGCGATCTTTAGAATAATATTTTCTTAAACCTATTTCTTTTGATTTATCTTTTTCAAGTCCTCTTAATACATGAGAATAATATCGGAATATATCATCAATAGAAAGCTTTGCTCTTGTTGTGATTTCTGTTAATTCTTTCCATTTTTCAATAAAATCGCTCTTTTGTTCTTTTGTTTCAAATGATTTATACATTTCAGCCTTAAAGATGTCAGAATCTGCAAGTTCAAGACCTCTGTCATTTAAGGTTGAGAAAATAGTTAACGCAGCATCTAAATTTAAGCACTCAATTGGCAATACAATACATTGATTCAAAATACAAAGACAAAATTCTTTCCAATCAAGAGGGTAATCTTGTGCATAGGCATTGCATTTGTCCATGAAGTAAGAAAAATTTTCAGAATAATGAGATTTATCACCATCTTTTATAGATCCATTTACCATAATATAATGAAAGGCCTCATTATCTTTTTCTGTTACAACAAGCGATTGTATATGTATTAAATTCTTATCAACAACTTTTTTTGACATTGGATTAACATCCCAAATACTTGGAGCAATCATTTTCATCAATCCATCTATCTCATCATCAGGTGGCGTTGTTTGCATTTCTTCAAGTTTTCGATAGAAAGCTCTTAATAACAGTAAAAGAGATGTTATTCGTTGTTGACCATCAATAATATTTTTAACAGTTTTATCTTCTCCTTCCTGACAAGATACTATGGTTCCTAAAAAATATTCTTCAGAAGTCTTATCTTTATTATCCATATGAAAATTCTGAATATCAGACCAAAGAACATCACATTTTTCTATATCCCAACTATAAGGTCTTTGATATTCAGGAATAATAAATTTTTTTGTTTCTCCAAACAGTGCCCCAATATTTTTTCTACTAACAGATAGTTCTGCCATTTTTATACTCCTTTTTTTTATTGTTTAAAATCTTATCGAATTATATTTATGTTTTCTATGTTCAAAAGCTTGAGCACCACCCTCAAGTATGTCACAAATTTGCGTCTGAACTCCACTTTTATATAAAAGACCTTTTGAAGAAGCATCAGAATAGTCGCTTTCAATAGCGCCTGTTCTGTATTCAAATCTATATTTTTCATTCGGAGAATCAGCTCCATCTTGATTTGCAATAATTACTTCATCAGCATCAGCTCCTAAAACTAAGTTTGCGTTATGAGTAACTATTATAATTTGCCTTTTTGCTTTTTTCTTACGCAAATATTGTGCCAAATCTTTATAAATTGAACGATTATCTAAGTCATCCTCTGGTTGGTCTATGAGAATTGGACATTCACTATTTGCCTTGCTTATTAATAATTCAAGAAGTATCGAAGCTTTTTTTCCTGGTGACATCACATCAATAGTATCATTACCACTTTTTACATCATAATGAACAGTATACCAATCTCCGAATAATTGCATTAGTACGGTTTCCAGTACCAAATTATTCTTCAACGGAAGCATTATTTCTTTTCGTGTAGATATTGTAGAGATTATAAGAGCTCTTAAGAAATCATCATTATACTCTTTATCGTTTAAATCTTTTAAATCATAATTTGTCCGTTCTTTATATTTTGGGAAATATGTTTGATTATAAACAGAACTAAGACTATCCATAAAATTGTCTTTTTGCCATATCGGTTCCGCCGTAAATAATAGGTTTGCGAATAATGTTTTATTTTTTTCATTTACAATCGAACAATAGTTATCATAAGCATCCTTAAACTTTTTACGTATTCCAATAACGATTGAAATATGTTTATCAAGTTCCTTTATAAGAGCTTTATGCTTAGCATTCAATTCTTTTATAGATTCTAATACTTTATTCTCCTGGTCTATCTTATCGTTAATTTCCTTTATCTTATTGTTAATAGTTATTTTATTATAAAGATTATCAAATACTTTCTGATTATCATTCAATTCTTTTTCTTTTGAGTTTTTATTCTTCTGTATTTCTGTAATAATATTTGTTTTAAAAATAGACCAATTTTGCTGTATTATTTTATTTAATTCAGCAAATTCTGTTCTAATAAAAGAATCATATTTTCCAAAATATTTATTACTTAATACAAACTCCCCTAATTCATTTTTCTCAAACCATTCAGGAGCAAAGGCAATTGGATCTTTTACAGAGGATATATTCTTTAATATTATATCTTCTGTATCATATTCAGATTTTAACTTTTCAACCTTTTTTGAAATGTCTGCAAATTCTGTAATTTCACTTACACTAACATCTCCAGTTATTGCAATTGAATTTCGTTCAGATTCAAGTTCTTTTATTGTATTTATATAAGCATCTTCGGAACCTAAAGTTAGTAACTTGTCTTTTACATCTTGAATATCTTTATTTATCTGACAAAGATTAATAACAGACTCTCTTAATGTAACCTTAATAGTATTTTTTATCTCTTCTAAGTTATTTTTTGCAGTTAGAATTTCATCATCTTGTAATAAGGTTTCTTCAATAATTTTCTTTACAGGATTTTCATTTTCTTTGTCATCAACAATATTATTTAAGAAAGTCTGTGGAATATAAATAATTTTTCGACTTTCATTTGAACCATCTTTCCATGTTACCTTAGCACTGGCAACTTCATAATGAGTTTGTATATTAGAGTAATTAGCTTCTTGTTCATCTACATGCTCAGGATTGATAGTTTTTGCAATTGCTCTTAATAAAATTGATTTTCCTGTCGACTTACCACCAATAATGCAATTTAGATTTGGATTAAATAAAATAGGTTCTTTTGTAAAATTGTCATCATCAAAACAAATGGAATCAATAATAAAATGAGAATTTTTTTCTGGAACATTGGGCCCAATAAAGACTCTTTCATCTGGTTCATAAAGAATTTGTTTTAAGCCCACAAAGTTTGTAGATGTTTTCAACCAACAATGCATATCATTATCTGGGTGAAACATTCGTTCAAATTCATGTGCGTCAGAGCCCCATAAACATGGCTTTAAAGAACCAAATTCTTTAATTCGTAAAGCAGCTTCTTTTTCATCTATTTCGCCATCTTTCTTTGCAATTGCCCAATCTCTTGTTTTCTTATTAGCAGATAATAAACAATTAGCTTGTTTATATAAATTTTTTCTAGTTTCATAGTCTCGTCCAATCCAAGAAATTTCTGATAAGTCTTCATCAACAGGAACAAGAATTAAGAATTTTTCTTTAAAACAGTTTGTGTTATTTAATGCATTTCGTATTTGACTATCTGAAACTGTAATATTCTTTAATCCAAGCAGAAGAGGATTTTCTGTAGTTCCATTATTTTGATTTATTGTTTTCCCTAGTTTCTCGATATTTGAATTATTAAGTGTTAATTCATTATCTGGACTTTCGGTAAACTTAATTTTTTGAAGAAAATTATTTTCTATATCATCAACATCACAATCTGCATCAAATATAACATGATAATTTACTGAATGAGCTCTTTCACCGACAAAACAATTTAGTCTAAATTCAATGTTGGGGAAAACATAAATGTTATTTATTTTAGTTCGTATACTTTCTTCCGGAAATAATGAAGTCATCTTTTCAGGATTGTTCAGATATTTTTCTTTGATGGTTTTATAACCATCTATCATAAAATAATCTGTTATTCCAATAGCATTTATATCTTCATTAATAGCACGAGAGAAGAGTTCCTTAACATAGTTATCGAAGTTTGTTTCAAATTCATCGTCCTTTTCAAAAGGATTAAAACCAAAATTATTATTTAAAATTGAATATGGTGTATGTACATGAAAATCCCATTTATGCCATTCTGATCCACGTGTGTTTCTACTTTCCATTTTTATTATTCTCCCACTTTTCCATATTTCTTTTCGAAAAAGGCCCAGGCGGTTTCGTAGTCTTTTTCGCGGTCGCATTTGTCGAATGGGGCTACGTATTCTATTGTGCGTTCTACAGGACCTCCTTGCTGAGTGTCATCGGTGATTGTGCGTTTGAAGACTTGACCGGCAGCGGCATCTTTTATGCCGTTTTCAAATTCGGCACGTGAATATGTTAAATCGCCCATACTACGAAAACTGAAAGTGATTCTTCCGTTTTTATCATACCACGTTTCGTTTTCAACCTGCCTTAAAACCGAGAAATACATTCGATATATAGTACATAAAAGTTGTAATGATAATCCCATTGACATAGCAACAAGAACATCAATTTCTATTAACAATTGCCTTCTTTCATAATCTGTTATAGCAAAATGTCTTTTATCAGTATCAAATAAATGATTATCTAATCTAGAATCTGACTTAGACCATGAATCTTTTCCTAATTTATTTATCCAAGTTTCTTTCCATAAATTATCATAGTTTTCAGAATATGAATTAAGCAATAATATCCTATGAATTCTTAATTCATCTAACTCATCACTTATAAACGGAAATGTTTTTGCTAAATCATATCTGAAATTACTTTTACCTGAGATTTTTACATAAAAATCAATAGGTAAAGAACAAAAACATGCTGCTTGATTTGCCAAAATTTTATTGCTCTTGAACACAAAAGAATACAGAGAATCCATGTGTTTTTGTTTTGGAGGAATAATTGCTCCAATTAAAGTTCGTTCTCCATTAGGATCAATCATTTTACGACATACAAAACGATAATATTCTGTAATCAACCTTTCATCAATTTTATCGATATTTCTATTAACTTCATCCATTTTATTAATTGAATACTTAATCCTAGATAAATATTTAGAGTTTATTTGTGTTAAATCGATAAAATCATATGCTCGGTGTGTATTACATATTCGTTTTGCAGATTTATATAATGGATTTGCTATACCAATATGTGGACCAGAATAAATAGAATCTTCAATTGTATTTGGAAATAATTCCTTATGCACAATAAAATTATTTTGAGAAGTTGGTTTTGTAAACATTTCCGAACATCCTAAGATAATATTTTGTGTTTCTATTTTTTGAACATTATTAAAGATTTTAAGTATTTCACTTTCATCCCTAGAAAACATCATTGATAATTTTGTATACAACGGATTAGGATTATCAGTTATAGATTTTAACAAATCTAAATCAACATTTATTATTCTATTTGAACACCCCTTTTTATTCCAATTTCCCTTATCATCTTTTATTCCGTACTCAAGTTTATCTTCAGATGTGTAACATTCATCAACTGTATGAGTATTATATAAATAAAAAATACTCTTAAAGTTAATTTCTTCTTTATTCCTATAAACATTAATACCATAACATCTAGTGTTCCCAATAGGAAATAATTTTTCTTGATTCTGAAACTGAAAATGAAGTAATAATTTTTTATAAATTAGACTTCTTAATAACAAGCCTTTTTCATCGTTAAATACACCTTCTGGATGCACATAAGAACAGATTCCATTATTTATTAATGACCAACCTAAAGGTAAGAAACATTTATAAAGATCTGCTTTTACTCCATTTAACTCAGGATAATTTTGTATAGAGCATAAAAACTGCTGAGATCCTGACGTCTCTATATACTCTTTTTCGACCATCATTTTATGTTCTTCATACTTGAAAACATTTTGTTGAATTTCTAATTCCTCTTCTGTCGATAAAGACATCTTTACTGCGATTCTTGGATTAATATCACCGATAACATCATTAATCTTCCATTCAACAACCCTCCACGGCGGATTTCCAATCACAAAATCAAATCCACCTCGCTCTGCAAACACATCTGCAAATTCAAGTTCCCAGTGCATAAAATGCTGTTCTTCTGCAATATGTTTGCTTAATGCCAAACGTGGATTTTCTCTACAAAGAGCTGGAATGTCTACAGTTCCGTATTCTTTATATACATCACGTAATGCATCTGCAGCTTTTTCTGTGTCTGTTCTGTATTCTTCAAAAAGACTGGGCTGACTTCCTGCTATATTTGTAACATTACCTTCGAGAATAAGAGACATATCAAACAAGAATTCACTTCTTGAAGGAAGCAAATCTGCTTTTTCAATTGGCCAGAACCAGAGAGAGCACCAGTAGTCCATTGCAAACTTTAAGCGGGCATAAGGTCCTGCATTCTGCATTTCCTCTGTCTTATACATTTTAGAAAGAATCGCATCTTTCTGACGAATAGAAGTATGGCTGTCTTTTGCTGTGTCTTGGTGTCCGTAGATATTAATTACATCGCGGGTTGCACTTTCAAGGCTCTTTCTAAGCTGAACCTGTTTGTTCCACAAAGAATCAATAACATTGCTCAAACGCTTAAGAGATTCAATATCATCACCTGTATATTCTTTAGTAAAACTTTTATTCCAGTCTTTCATCTTTTTGATGTTGGCTGGCTCGAGGTCTTTTATAACTTTATCGGTGTAGTCGCACATACCAGGATCGCCGAGCAAAAAGTGGTAAATCTGTTCTGTATATGTGTTACTTCTCTGGTCTTTTTTGCGTTCTGTTCCAAGCGGCACTCTTTCTGGAGCGTTCTCATACCAGCGCAAACCTTTTTCTGTAGACTTTAACTGTTTTACAGAATAACACTGGCGTCGTGCTCCAATAAGTGAGTTTCCATTTATGAGCTGTGTTCCAAACCATGGTACAAATCCGCCTTCATAAATTGTATTGAGCCAGAGAGATACTTCCGCAAGTTCTACAGCAATTGGGTTCAAGTCGATTCCATACATATTGCGGTCTGCAAGGTACATTTTAACTTTCTGCAATTCTCCAAGACGTTTTTCTGCAGGAATTGATTCGCCAAGTTCCTTCTGCTTTTTATCAAGATAAGCTTCTGCCAGCTGATTGATTGCTTCGTTCAAGAAGGCTGCGCTTCCCATTGCAGGTTCGCAAACTGTAAGATTTAAAATATCATCAGCGGTTTTGTCTTTGAGTAATTCTTTGAGCGCATATTTCACAAGGCACTTTGTAAGACATTCCGGTGTATAATAACTTGCGGATTTTTCTCGTTCACGACCTGCAAGACGGTAAATGAATGTTCCTTTTTTGTACTTTCGTAATTTAGATGTCGGATCTCTGTCATTTTCGCGAACACGTTCATCCTCATCATATTGGCTCAACTGGCTTTCGTTGACAAAGTAACCTACATCAAGCTCGTTAAAAGAATCGCCTTTTCGTTTTACTTCATACAAATCTGTATCTGCAATAAAACCTCGGTAACTCAAAAGTGCTTCGTAAACAGCGCCCATCTGGTTAATTCCAAGGTTTGCATAACTGATTCTTCCGCGTCTTGTATTTCTTCCGCCGTTTCCACGAGTAAGGCTCATAAGATCTACAATCTTAAGCATTTTGCAGTTACGGATTTTTGCCTGTGTTATAAGCTTTGTATATTCTGGATCAAAGATATGCGCTTTAAGAGATGGAATTGAAAATATGTCGTGAACACTTTCCTTCTGCTGCAAAAACTTTAAGGCATCATCATCAGGGTAGCCAGAATAGATGAGGTCATAGAGTTTTGCCAATGTGTCGTGAAGATAATATCCTTCTCCAACATTATCTATATCACCTCGGATTGTGTCGGCAATGTCTCGCAAGCTTTCCAAAGAATATGCGCTGAAGTATGCCTGACTTTTCATTGGAGCATAACCAAGTTCCTGACGAGACTCAATAAAAAGTACAAAGAGCATTCGATACATATAGCGCAAACACTGGATTGTAAGCTCGCCTGGATTTACAGGATTCTCTGCAAGGTTAATTCCCTGGCGAGTCTTCATATCATAAATTACTTCGTTACCTAAAAGTTCAATGCTTTCTCGCAAGGCATATTTCAAATCCTGACTTACGCCGCTTGCATTGCGCTGGCTTTCTTCATCAAATGTATCAAGCAAAGCTTTGCCATCATCTGGACATAAGTTTTCTTTATGAAGTAAAACTGCCATTGCCTGTAAAGTCTGTTCTTCTCGGCGGCTGAAAATGTCTTCAAGTTCAAATTGTAAATAACGTTTTTCGTTCCATTTATTGCGGTCTATCAGCGCAATCTGATTCATTCCGATTATAAGCAAAAATCGAGGAGGTTCTTCCTGAGCAAATAAAATTTTTGTAGCAAGCTCCTCGTTTGTAAGTTCAGAAAGATATTCATCAGGAACACTGGAGGTACTTGAAATGTCAGACCCTTCAATTTTAGTTCCATCAAAACAACGCTTTTCCAAAACAGATTCTTCTTTATCAGAAGAAGTTGCAAGAATAACCCACAAAAGCGGTGCACCATTTGATTTCTTGATTTCTCTATATATTGGAACCTGGATTCCATCTACAATTGTAAGCGTACCCGGAATTGTAGCCTCTTTGTAACCAAGAGCCAATAGATATTGGTCTGCAAGGTCTTTTATATTTATCAAAGTCTGCATGTCAAAACGTGATGTTACAAAACGATTATGAATAACATAATAATCTTTGGCTATATCTCGTAAGGCTGCCCAAGGAGTTTTTGTTTCAGTACTCTTTGCATTTTCACGCCACTGACTTATGCAAGATTTTTGGTTTTCTTCAAAAACTGTAGAAAAGTAATGATTTGTATAATATTCGTTTTGATTGCTGATTCCTACGTATTCCATTACTGTGCTCCTGTTAATACCGCTACAATTTTGATATATGGATTATCTTTGATTGTAAGAGTCTCTGTTACATAGTTTACAAAGTCATCAAAGATTTTGTTTACCTTTCGTTCTGCTTCGCTCATAAAGCGCTCATCATTTGAAAAGAGGCTTTGTTGATAATCCATTTTCTTTTGTCTTAACTGCTCTAGCTTTTCTACTTCTTCATCTATCTGTGGATTTGTTTTTTTCTGGTATTCTTCAAAATGAATATTCAAATTTTTCTTTGCTTGTTCGATTACATCAGGAAGAAGAGACGTAATTTTAGAAACTAGAGATTCTGATAATGAACCTGTATTTGATAAGGTCTGATTGATATGAGTTTTACCAAGCACTTCATCCATAGTAAGAATTGAATTAAACTTTCCATTCTTATAAGAAACCCCAAACCATTCATCAACAAGAGGAGTAGATTTTTTATTAGGGATGCTTCCACTTAAAATAAATATAGCGTCTTCTTTAGATAATCCTTGATTAAGTCCAATTACAGGGGCTTCTCCTCTATTAAACAGAAGACCTGTTTTATCATTTACCCATTGCATAATCGGATGTTGCTTCCAGAGGTATTGAGTCTGTGGCCAGGCTGCTTCTTCTAAGTTGTTCTGTAAGCTTCTACTAATTTCTTCCATACAGAAAGTTTTATCATCACTTAAAGAAATAATATCTTTTCCTTCTATCGCTTCTGGAGGCATTAAAGCAGTAAGTCTTCTCTTCATTTCATCATTAAGACGAACTCTTACACCACTCTTAGTTTCCATTTCTTCAAACGGATGTTTCTCATCTTTATTCAAGAAATTTAGAGCATATTCAAGATAATCCTTATCTGTAAACAAAGTTGTATCTTCTTTTTTTTGAACTTTTACAGAATCACTTTCAGCAGCAGCCATAAAAGCCTCGAAAGGATTGAATACATCTTCTTCCTGTTTTAATACATTTTCAAAACTTGATGCGTCCATTGATTTCTCAATAGCATCACTTACAACAAGCTCTTCTTCTTCAATATTGAATTTACCCATAAGCATTGAAGGGTCACCTATATTCTTTTGAGCTTGTTCTTCCTTTTCGACAAGAATCTCGATAATACGCATATCGCCTTTTATACGTTTGTTTTCTGACTGAATGAGCATATAACGGATGTCCGGTTGTTCTTTCTGACCATAACGATCGATGCGTCCATTACGCTGCTGAAATACCATTAAGCTCCACGGTATATCAAAGTGAATCATTCTATGGCTAAGATGATGCAGGTTTAAACCTTCACTTGCAACATCAGATGCAACAAGTATTCTTACAGGAGATTCTGTACGTCCAAAATCTTCTACAATCTGCTGTTGTTCAACATCACTCATCTCACCTGAGATCCCATTAACCTGCTTATCAGATAGTCCTAAATCCTTTTGCAAATTCTGATAAAGGAATTTCATTGTCTCGATTCTTTCTGTAAATATTACAACACGATCATTTGTATTTGTTGCAGTCCAACCATAGTCATTGCTCTTTAATAAGCGAACTAGCTCTTGATAGCGAGAAAACTCTTTTGGAGTAATAGATTCCAAAGCTTTTCTTAAATTTTCAAGAGATTCTATATCCTTCATTTTTCCGTCAGGATATTTCTTCCTTAATGTATTAAGTCGATTTATTACAGTTTTTATACAGGCAGCTGGACTTGAAAAAAGTGATTTTTCCAAAATAGTTTTGAATAATTGACCTGAACCACCCTTTCTATTTATATCCATTTGCAAATTGAGGTCTGCAAAAATATCAAAAACTTTTTCTTCAATTGAACTTGCAGCACACTTTTGCATTTCTACTTTACGTTCAAGGAATGCTCCCCCAACTTCATCACGAACATCTTTCTTAAAACGTCTGACAAAGAGGCCTTTTATATCCTCTGCTTTATAATCATCAGGATTTGCAATTGCTGTTGGATCAAGCATATTCATAAGAGAAGCAAAACTGCGCGCTCTACCATCATGTGGAGTAGCAGAAAGCATAATCATTGTATCTGATCTAGATGCTAATAATTCAGCAAGACGAGAACGTTGTGCCTGTTTATCTCCACGACTTGCAACATTCTGAGCTTCATCAATAACTATAATATCCCAATAGGCATTCTCAAGGTGAGTACGATATTCTACATCACGTTTTAACGTATCAATAGAAACTATTGTCTTATCATAATAAAAGAATGGATTGTAATTAGATGGCAGATTTGCACGTATTTTCTGAATACGTTTTGAATCCAATCTTACAAGAGGAATGGTAAAGCGATTCCATAATTCTTTTTGAAACTGCATCATCATGTTTTTTACAGTAACAACAAGAATACGTTTACCCTTTCCTCTTTCTATAAGCTCAGAAATAAGAATACCAGCTTCAAGCGTTTTACCTAAACCAACCTCATCAGCAATAAGGATACGCTGGCGAGGGCGATTCAAAACCATTTGTGTTGGCTCTAGCTGATAAGGAAGAGAATCCATGGCTGCTTTCTGTCCAATATGAAGAGCTGTATCTGTAGGTATTTTCTGTCGCCACAAACTTTCAATAAAAAGCTGAGATTTTCTAAAATGAGGAGAATCATCAATTACAAGCTTTACATTTGCAGGATTTACGAATTCGATTTTTTCAAGATCTTCAAGAAAAATAGCACTCCTGTCTTTTACAAGAGTCGAAATACCAGAACAATACAAAACTCTGTTATTTAATGTATTTGTTTCTATCTTACGAATAACCCATTCTTCATCACGGATTATTACTCGCATTCCAGGGGCGTAATCTACTTTTATATTATCTGTCATTTTCAGGTCCTACAACTTCATTTATTACACAAATATCGCCAACATCGCATTCCAATGCTTTGCATACTTTTTGAATGCTTTCCATAGAGACAAATTCGCCTTTATTCATCTTGGCCAAAACATTAGAGGAAATTCCAGCTACAGGTATCAAGTCCGTTTTCTTCATATCCTTATCGATTAATAGTTTCCATAGCTTCTTATAATCTACATTCATGACGTATTTTCCTAATATTGTATTATAACACATCATTATTTTATGCGGTGAAAAAATATCACGAAATGCAAATATTTTTTTTATATTGAACCATCCTTAATCATTTGCATATATTCGCGTAAATATTTGAACGTAAACGGTAGAACTGTATAATAGCAATCATTTCTTACAAAACTTACTGCTTGCATTTTTAGAATATCTTCATATTCACATTCTTTTTCCCATATTACATCACGGATAATACAACCTACAGGAAGACTTCGAGGTAAGCCGCCTTCAGAACCTTCTTTTTTTCTTCCTGCAATATAGGAAAGACAATCTATTTCTTTATCTTTCTCACGTTGTTCATTATAAACAGGTCTTTTTTGATAGAAAGTCTGAATATCTGTAATATTACTCAGTTCATATATATCATCGTAACGAGAATTTCTAATTTCATTTGTTACTAAGATTCCTGTATCTTCTCGTATAAAGTCTATTGCTTCTCTAAGCCATTCTGTCTCTTTTGCGTTTGCCCCTTTAAATATGCCAATATTGTTCAAATCTATGAATTTGATATTTTCGCCAAGAGGTTCTATTTGTTTCAGAAGCTTTGTTAGATTATATTTATTTTCTTTTGTCTCAATTAGTTTTTTGATACTTTCCCGAACTTTTTCCAAATCTATTACTTTCTTCTTATCTACTAATGGAACATCTTTACCAAGTCTATCAACATCAGGAAGTGAATGAGATTGCGTTTGAATTATTAAATGTTTATTAGAAAGATCTGAATACAACATTCCATCAATTTCTTCTCCATAACGAACAATACCATTCAGACTGCCCTGCTCATATTTCAATAATTCTGCATATTTTTCAATTATTTCTGACTGCTCTTCATCTAACTTTTCTGGATGCTTCGTCAAATCTGAATAAGAAAATTTATCAAAGCACATCTTACCATTTGGATTAAGTTCACAACGATAAAATACATAATCAATTAATTCTTTTTTTGAGTCTTTTATTGCATCATGAATAATATATTTCCAAACTCTATCTACTGGATTGTTTACATGATAAGTTATACCATCCATAACACTGGCTTTTACTTCAAGTTCATTAACAATCTTATCAAAATACGGATGCTTTTCTTCATTAGGAGATTCAACTTCAAAATCTTCGACAGTTATTGTTTGGACAATACTATGTTTATGAATTTCTTTATAAGGGTCTTCCTCAATTACAACGGAGCTATTTTCTTTGTTCTTATTAATTAAATCTTTGTAATATTTTTGATTATGGATGATGACAATATTAAATTCACCATCAATAATTTTATCTGATACAAATGCTGTAAATCCTAGAGATTTAAATAACTCTCCTATACCATCACTTATAGATGGAGCCTCTACAACTCCTGGCCAGCATACAATATTTATTTTACGTTTGTCTTCCTTAAAGATTCTGCCTAATAATTTCCCTGTATAATCATAATTATTTGGAAGCCTTCTCGCTGTAAATGATTCATCTGGTATTTCCTCAAATTGTAATGAGAAATAGTTTCCAAATTTCTCTTTCATATCATTCATAAATTTTGAAATAGCATAAATTCGGGTTTTTCGAAAATGATTCTCGGATTGCAATGCAAAAAAATCTGTTGAATTATGATGATAGGGTTCGTTTATATGTTTCTTATAACGAGGGAGTTTCTTATCTGTTTCATCATTGTAGTATCTGAAAATTCCTTCTTTATCCAATACATATGGACCAAAAGAATCTTTTTTGAAAGTGACCAGATGAAAATGTAAATACATTTCCGTTGAAAATCTAAATTCAATAAATGAAAGGTATCCTTTACTTTCTGAAAAATCGGGGTTTGTAGTCTTTATTCGATAATATAATCTTCCACAAATATTATTATAAGAATCAAGTTCTGTATTGAACAAAGAGTTTGCAAGAAGCTGGAATAATGCCCTGTCATCTAGATACGTATAATCTTTTCGTCGATCATTATCACAAAAAATTGACTTAGTGATTTTTGTATGCTTTGTTATATATTTATGATTGTCTTCAAAAGATTGGATTCTTTCATCTGCATTATCATTCTTTGAGAATAAGAAAAGACAAGATTTATTATTTTTATATGCAACAGATTGAGCATTTAATTCAGCCCTTTCTTTACCTTGTTCATCTTCTACTCTAACGAACTCTCCTTTGCGCTGATTCATCTTTGTATAATCGTATTCAAAATGATAAATATCATAGTCATCGATTATTGCTTCGAAATTCTTTGGAATTACAATTATCTTTGAAGTTTTCATAAATTAATCTCCTATTTTTGTATAATCATTTGGATTTATAGATTGGTATGCATTCCAATTTATCAAACCTGTATTTTCGTTCAATAAATTCGGAATAACAACTATCCTTTTATCATTAATTGTTTCGGATTCCAAAAGTCCATCTGCAAGAATGTTCACTATATAAACTCTCTTACCACTACAGTCATCAAGCTTTTTTGTAATTTTTGCTATCATTTTCTGTCTATCTGCATAATAGTATGGACGCCAGTGCTTAAAATCTACATATACACCTGGAGATATTTCAAAATCAAACAATTCAAATTTATCCATCTCTGTAATTCTATTAAGTTTAATTCCAAAATGTTCTTCAAAAATAAACTTCCCAGCTTCCTCACCCAAGGCTCCTTTATAAATATTTTGATAGAAAACCGGTGTCATTATAAATCTTGCCTTCTTCCACTCTGTTGCAAATTTTTGAGTTTCAAAATATTCCTTCATTCCTGGACATTTCAATATCTCTTGTAAACGGCAGTCTGCTTCACTTACTTCCTGTATGGTTATTGGACTATCTTCAAAGAAAGAAGATAGATTTCTATTTTGTTTAAACTCATCCTTCGAATTAACAAAATCTATTAAAACTCGACCAAAGTCATTCCTTTGAACAAAATAATACTTATTGAGTGGCACTTGACCTTCAAAATATGTATATGAATATACCTGTTCATTTTCTGAGGTTGGAGATATCAATGCTTCTTTTCTTGTTCTTTCCCATATATCTGCATTATCTTGATCCCAGTTAGATTCTTCTTTTATCATCAAACTATTTATTAATCTGTTTGCACGCGTACAATTTTTTTCTGCTCTTCTAGTTAATCTTTCAATTATTTCATTATTTTCCTGATGCAGATATGTACAATAATTTGCAAGCTCTCTTAGTTCTGGTGTAAGAATATGTTTTTCTAACTCAGCTTTATTAATTCTTGAGAGATTCTTGTTTGTTATATAGATCTTGATTTCTTTGTTTTTAACCATAGTTCGGCTGATTCGACCAATTGATTGCATAATAATTTGAAGATGCTTGTTCTGTACTAGAGG
>JAEEGJ010010234.1_pt1 | contig 24580 bp, 22 predicted proteins | sample 8958761 | NCBI WGS metagenome assembly JAEEGJ01 (sample SAMN16246546, study PRJNA631951) | gut metagenome | biome: gut microbiome; feature: rumen; material: RS-attached | host: Bos | place: Iran: Karaj | collected 2018-10 | reverse complement strand
TTGAGTAGATAAGAAAAAGTTAGTCAAGTGGCTTTGTTACAATGAAAGAGTAATTGCGAGCGATTTTCCCTCGGAAAAGCCACACAATATAGTAATAAACAGCAATGCTTCCAAGAGACACAAGCGAAGCTATCAACTCATTGTTTGTCAAATAATTAATCAGAATAAAAAGAGCAAACATCAGTATAAACGGAAGGAGGAAGCATAGTATCACGGCTTTCATCGCCAGCCTCTCCTGAAGTTCGACATTCACCTTATCGCCCACCGCCAATGGAAGGCGATACACATTTTCCGCCTCCACCTGTTTGTCGCGTGTGTCCAAGGAGGAGCAAAGGTGTCGGGCGTGACAGCCGGCGCAGGCGGAAGACACCGTCATTTTCACCACAACCTTTTCTCCATCAACAGATTGCACAATTCCTTCATGACTGACAACGTCGTTATTCTTTTGCATAATCGGGTCTTTTGTTCAATTCAGCATCAATCAAGGCAGCTGCCTCATAGTTTTCGGTTTCGACGGCCCGGCGGAGCAGTTCCGTCAGTTCATCCACCGTATAGAGCGAAAAATCCGTCACTTCCGAGAGTCTGTCCGTTTCATCATCTTCCTCATCCCCAACAGGTTCCAGCATCACTTCGTCATCAGGGTCAGAAAAGTGACGGTGCGGCTGACCGATGGGGCCCTCCTTGGTGTAGCCGGCAACAGCAAAGATAGAAGAAAGCGTGCAGATGGGCGCCCCCGCTTTCAGCGCAAGCACCACGGCATCGGAAACCCGGGAGTCAAGTTTCAACACTTTCCCGTTTTGGAGCAAATGGATATGAACATAGAAGATGCCGTCGCGGTAATCGTCAATCAGCACCTTTTCAATAAAGCAATCGGTTTTTTCACAAAGTTGAAGCAGCAGGTCGTGCGCGAACGGCCGCTTCATCGCAATGTGGTTCTGTTCAATGACAATCAGACGCCCTTCCGGCAGTCCGATGATGACGGGCAGGAAACGGTCGCCATTTTTCTCTTTCAGTATCAGATTGAAGGCCTCACCCTGTGTCTGCGGGGCAAGGTTGGCGACCTCCAGTTCAATTTCTTCCATAGTCGGTTCCGATTTAGGGTGCAAAAATACAACATTAGTTGGAAAGTTCACAAAGTTCATAAAGTTTATCAACTTCCTACGGCAAGGAATGTGGGAATGTTGTATTTTTGCCGCTCCAAAAACAGAGTATGATTCCTTTTTCCCCACCCCGCATTGACGAAGCCACCGTGGCAGAAGTGACGGCGGCGCTCACCTCCGGCTGGATTACGACCGGCCCGCGTGTCAAGAAACTTGAAGAACAGCTTGCCGCCTACTGCGGCATCCACAACGTACTGTGTGTCAGTTCCAACTCTGCCGGTCTGGAGTTGATGCTCCGCTGGTTCGGTGTCGGAGCGGGCGACGAAGTGATTGTGCCCGCCTACACCTACTGCGCCACGGCCAACGTGGTGGTACACTGCGGTGCCAAGCCGGTGCTGGTGGACGTGGACGACAACTTCTGCATCGACATCGAAGCCGTGCGCCGCGCCATCACGCCCCGCACCAAGGTCATCATGCCGGTCGATCTCGGCGGGCTGCCCTGCGACTACGACGAACTCAATGCCCTCGTTCGGGAACCCTGTGTTACGGCGCAGTTCACGCCCCGCACCGACGAGCAACGTCAACTTGGCCGCATCCTCGTCCTCGCCGATGCCGCCCACTCCATCGGAGCCCAATACAAGGGAAAAGCCGCCGGCAGCCTCACCGACCTCAGCGTCTTCTCGTTCCACGCCGTCAAGAACCTGACCACGGCGGAAGGCGGAGCCATCTGCCTCAACCTGCCGGAACCTTTCGACAACGAACAGCTATACAAACGGTTGCGTGTCATGTCCCTGCACGGACAAAGCAAGGATGCCCTCGCCAAAACCCAAATCGGGGGCTGGCGCTACGACGTCACCGAAGCCGGCTTCAAGTGCAACATGACCGACGTGCTCGCCGCCATCGGCCTCGTGGAACTGCAACGGTATGACACCGAAAATATTCCGAAACGCAAATGGATTTTCGACACCTACTCGGAAGCCTTCGCAAAATACCCTCAGTTCAAAGTTCCCGTTTACGAAACAGCTGACAAGACTTCATCCTATCACCTTTATTTATTGAGAATCAACAATATAATAGAAGAAGAAAGAGATAAAATCATACAAAGAATCTCCGAGCAGGAGGTATCCGTGAACGTGCATTACCTTCCCCTTCCAATGCTAAGTTTCTATAAAAATGAAGGTTACGACATTGGAAACTATCCTGTCACCTACCGCAACTACGCCTGCGAAATCACCCTGCCCGTCTATTACGACCTGACAAAGGAACAGGTGGAGACCGTCATACAAGCCGTCATCAACGCGGTTGTTCAAAAATAAATTTTGGAAAAATTTCCAAATTTCCAATTATTTATAGTACCTTTGTAGCCTCAAATTAGGTTATTATAACATTTTGAAATAGAATATATTACTATGGCAAACAAAGAAAAGTCACCGCAAGATTCCCAGAATCGCAACAAACGGATCAAGGTGGCGCTCCTTTGCATTTCGGCAGTTCTGATATTTGTCATCGGGGCCAACTTCCTGAAAGGCATCAACATCTTCCACAAAAAAACCTACTACTATTGTGTGATGGACAATGCCACCAACATTCAGCAAAATACGGCGGTGATGTTGGCAGGCTACAAAATCGGCCAGGTGCAATCCACCAAACTGATAAGCACCTGCCCCCCGCGCATTTGCGCCACCATCATGCTTTCTGAAAAAGTCGATATCCCCAATGATTCACGGTTTGAAAGCATGTCGCCAGGTCTTCTTAGCAGTCAGGTGCTAAGCCTGGAAATGGGCGTTTCCCGCACCTTCTACCACAACGGCGATACACTGCCTTTCTCGGTGAAAGCCGGTATGCTGGACGGCATCGACGAAATGAAAGGACAGATTTCCAATGTGTTGGCATCCGTTGACACCATCGGAATGGAGTTGAAAGACATTCTCCACAAAGAGGGCGGCGGCGAAGACCTGAAGGGCATTCTTGCCAACGTGGAAGACGCGACCGCGCACCTCAACAACATCCTCGGCCAAAACGAAACCAAGGTCGGCCACCTTGTCACATCCCTCGAACGGTTCGGCAAGACGTTGGACGAGGCATCACCGCAGCTCACCAACATCCTTGATAATTTCGACAAGATCAGCGACACCATCGCCAAAGCCGACATCGCCGCCGTCATCACCAATGCGAACAAGACCATCAAAGAGGTGGAAACCCTTGTCGCTAAAGTCAATAGCGGCGAAGGGACCGTCGGCAACCTCGTCAGCGACGATGCCATCGCCAAGAAAGTGGACGATACCGTCAACAGCCTCAATGAGCTGCTGAAAGACTTGAAAGCGCACCCGAAACGCTACGTCCATTTCTCGCTTTTCGGGAAAAAAGACAAAGCGGACAAGAAGTAAATTGAAAATTGAAAATTGAAAACGGAAAATTGAAAACTAAAAAATAAAAATACCTATGGATAATATTGTAGAAGGAAAGATCATCCAGAAATTGGAAGTGGAAAGCGGCCAGAGCGCCCGCGGTCCTTGGCAGAAACAGAATTTCATCATTGAAACAGTGGATTCCCAATTCCCGAGAAAGGTTTGTATCGGATTGTGGACCAACCAGATACCGATTCTCCAATCCTATCAGATCGGGGACATGATCCGCGCCTACATCAACATTGAGTCACGCGAGTTCAACGGAAGATGGTACACCGACATCCGTGCATGGAAGCTGGAGAACCCCGCACAGGCACCAATGCCGCAGCAGGGGATGCCTTACGGACAGCCGATGGCACAACCCGGAATGGCCTACGCCCAACCGATGCAGCAACCGATGCAACAGCCGCAGTATCAGCAGCCCCAATACCAACAGCCGCAGCAATACCAGCAGCCCCAGCCGGCTCCGCAACCCGCACCGCAACCTACTTTCAACGCCCCCGGCGCCAACCTTCCGGAAGACGGCAGCGACCTCCCGTTCTAACTGAAAAGCCATGCACGGTGTAGCCAACCTTTCCGTGATCCCGATGCGCGCGGAACCGTCCGAAAGAGCCGAGATGGTTTCGCAGCTCCTTTTCGGAGATGCCTATTCAGTCGTGGACGAGAACGACAACTGGCTTAAAATCAGCACTTGCGACTGCAGCTATGAAGGATGGATCAACCGCAAGAACCACAACCCGCTGCACGAAAAGGACGTGGAGGACTATCTCGCCGCGCCCAAATACATCGTCCGCGACTATCTGATGTTCATCAAGACATTTGAAACCAACGTCGCATTCCCCATCTTCATCGGGGCCTCGTTTCCCTATCCAAAGGACGGGATTCTGATTCTGGGGAACTCCATTTTTATGGTGGAAACGCCCAAGGAGGAAGAATTCCAACCGGTCGCCGGCTACTCTGAGAAACAGGTACGGCTGATGCAGTTCGCCGCCCGCTACCTGCAAAGTCCTTATTTGTGGGGCGGCCGCACACCCGCCGGTATCGACTGCTCCGGTTTCACCCAGATGGTCTATAAGAGCATCGGTGTCACCCTACCCCGCGATGCCTCCCAGCAGGTGCTGTGCGGCACAACGGTCGATTTTGTGCAGGAGGCCCGCACCGGCGACCTCGCCTTTTTCCAGAACGACGCAGGCTACATCGTCCACGTCGGGCTTGTCTGCGACCACGGCCGCATCCTCCATTCCAGCGGCCGCGTGCGCATCGACACCCTCGACGACACAGGCATTTATAGCACCGAATACAAAAAATACACCCATAATCTCAGAATTATCAAGCGGTTGATAGACTAATGAATGGTCAAAAAGTACATCTCCGGGCCGTGGAGCCCTCCGACCTTCCCCTCCTCTACGAGTGGGAAAACGACGTGGACAACTGGGAGGTGAGCCACACGATGGAGCCGTACTCCAAGGCACTTTTGGAAAAGTTCATCGAGACCTCGGCACAAGGTTTGTACGGCAACCGACAGCAACGACTGATGGTGGTGGAGAATGGCACGGGCGCAACCGTCGGTGCCGTTGATATTTTCGACTTCGATCCGCAGAACCGGCGGGCGGGTATCGGCATTTTGGTTGACAAAAGACACCGGCAGAACGGATATGGACACGAGGCCGTCGAACTGACGAAAAAATACCTTTTTGAAACGGTCGGGCTCCACCAAATTTACTGCAACATAATGATTAACAATTCATTCAGTCTAAAATTATTCCAAAAAGCAGGTTTTGAGATCTGCGGATTGAAAAAAGAATGGCTGCTGACGAAGGATGGCTGGATGGACGAATATACCTTACAGATAATTAACAGAAAATCAATCCTGTAGAGACGCAAAATTTTGCGTCTCTACACGCCACCTAAAACAAAAGATATGGAAACCACCGGCAGAAAGCGCCCCTCTTGGGACGAGTATTTTATGGAAATCGCCAACGCGGTGAGCAGCCGCGCCACCTGTGACCGCGGGCGAAGCGGATGCGTCATTGTCCGTGACCGCCAGATTCTCGTGACGGGCTACGTCGGTTCGCCGAAGGGGCTGCCCCACTGCGACGAGGTGGGCCACCAGCTAAAGAAGACCATCCACGAGGACGGCAGTGTCACCGAACATTGCGTGCGCACCGTCCACGCCGAGCAGAATGCCATCTGCCAAGCGGCAAAACTAGGTATTTCATTAAACAACAGCACTTTATACTGCCGAATGACCCCGTGCCGTGTCTGCGCCATGCTCATCATCAACTGCGGCATCACACGGGTGGTGTGCGAGAAAAAATACCACGCAGGTGCCGAATCGGAAGAAATGTTCCGAAAAGCAGGGGTTCAATTGGAGTTCTTCTCGGAGGAAATCCTTGAATACGGGCACTAATTCCCTGATTCCCAATTTATAAAAAAAGTTATAAACATCGGGCGAATTCCGCTTGGATGATAGTATCTTTGCATCGTTACAAAAGTTAATATTGACACAATATTAAAAGAAGGACTAAAATCCTAAGACGGCGTATTACGAACAAACAAACGCCTATCATCATACTTTATCGTAATAAAAAACGTCGTCTTTCTACATATATAAAATACTAAATTTTAGCAAACTTTTAAACGATGGATGAAGCGCTACTGCACTATTTCTGGAGAAACAGGATCTTTGCCACAGTGCCTTTGAGAACGACCGACGGACGAGAGCTGCGGATTCTGCGCAGAGGGAATCCGCACCAGGACGCCGGGCCGGACTTCAAGCAGGCACTGATCAAGGTGGACGGCCTCACATGGGCAGGCGATGTGGAAATCCACGTCCGTGCCTCCGACTGGATGCGGCACGGGCACCAGAACGACGAGAAGTATGGCAGCATCGTCCTGCACGTGGTGTACGAGGAGGATGTCGGGCTAAGCCTCCCCTGCCCCACTCTGGAGCTGAAGCCGTACATCCCTCCGGAGGTGATTGCGGAGTACGAAAAGCTGTCGCGCAGTATGGAGTTGCTGCCGTGCCGGTCATTCCTGCCTTCAGTGACACCGATCCAGTTCACGGAATTGCTGTCGCGGCTGGCAGCCGAACGGTATGAACGGCGGGAACAGGAGGTTTTCGGCACCCTCCGCAATTGTTACGACAGCTGGCACGAAGCTGTTTTCCGACACTTTGTCCTGAATTTCGGATTCCGTACCAACGCCACGGCTTTCGAGCTGCTGTCCCGTAGCCTGCCCTACAAGTACGTGCTGAAGCACAAGGACTCGCGGCTGCAGGTCTATGCGCTGGTGTTCGGGCAGGCCGGAATGTTGGAGGCCGAACGGACGGGCGAACTGGAGAACGATACCTACTACCGAATGCTACAAGACGAGTACCGATACCTGCGGTATAAGTATGGGCTATCATCCATCCCGGTGAAGACGTGGAACCTGCTGCGTCTGCGGCCCCAGAACTTCCCGTGCGTGCGGCTGGCACAGCTCAGCGAATGTCTCTACCGCATTCCAGACCTGATGGAGCAGATTCTTCATTGTGGAAAGGTGGAGTCTCTGGCACACATCTCCGGATTTACGCCCAACGAGTATTGGGAAACGCACCGACACTTCGGACGGAGCAGTCCACCGCACTCCTGCCAGATTGGAGAACAAACGGTCAACCTACTGGTCATCAACACCGTGGTACCTATTCGCCTCGCTCACGCCTCATTCAACGGCGATAGTACAATGAAGGAGGATGTCTTCTCGCTGTTGGAGGAAGTTGGCTTCGAGAACAACGTCATCACCCGACAGTATGTGAAAGCCGGTTTCCCTAATGGGAGCGCCCTCCACTCGCAGGGTATCCTCGAATTGCATAGACAATACTGTCTCCCGAAACAGTGTCTGCGCTGCGACATCGGCTGCCTGATTTTGAAACGGAAAAATTCCGAAAAGCAACAGTTTACCGCGTCTTGAACCCTGAGAAAACGCAATTACACTTTTCATCCTATTGAAAATCCATGGACATCCCACATGGTATGATTCATAATAAGCAACCATAAATCAGAGGAAGTAGCCTCTGGAACTTTGAAGACAATTTTAAAAGATGCTGGTGTTATTAAATAACAAATAATGGAAAAGAGAGTTGCAAAAGCACACGTCGAATGTAACAAACAAGGATGGTTTTCGGTTCACACGGAGGAGGAGTTCCCTTCGGCTTTTTTGGTGAGGGTTGCAGTGCAGAAGAGGCCATGAAAGATTTCCTCAACGTATTTGAAGCTATGCGAGAGGAATATTTTCAAAATACCCGGGAAAACATAGATGCCGAATTCGAGTTTGTCTATGATGCCTCCGCATTTTTGCAAAAATACAAAGGCTTGCTAACACTTTCAGGCCTTTCACGAATGACCGGAATCAACAAGTCACAATTGTCACAATATGTCTGTGGCAGACGGCATCCTTCACCCAAAACCGGAGAAAAAATAAAACATTCGGCCAAACTGTTTGCACTGGAACTCGCCACCGCGATGGAATGACCGTTGCATCCTGCACATATACAGCCAACAAATCCCCAAAATGGTTCGCGCCAGCGAACCCAAATGCGAAAGTAGTGAGCAGAATCAAGAATGGTGAGCGCAGCGAACCAAATTTATTGTATCTTTGCCGCTCCTTTTTAATGTTTAACCAAAATTCAAAATCATTATGAAAATCAATTCTGAAATTCGGGCGGCAGCCCGCGAGGAATTACACGAAAACTGGACAAATCCCGTCCTCGCCACCTTAATCTATTTCGCCATCTCCGGCATCGTGAGTGCTATCCCCGTTGTCGGCGGACTGGTCAATCTGCTCGTCGTCATACCGATTTCTTTCGGTTTCTCCATCGCATTCCTTTTGTTCATCAGAGGGGATAAAGACAATGTCATTGAAAATATGTTCGGTGAACTCAAAAACTACGGACGTGCGTTGGGCGTGCCGCTCCTCACTGCCGTGTTCACTTTCCTTTGGACATTACTGTTCATCATTCCCGGAATCATCAAGGGCTACTCCTACGCGATGACCAACTTCATTGCCAAAGACCATCCGGAACTCGGCGCAAACGACTGCATCGAAGAGAGCATGAAGATGATGGACGGTCACAAGTGGGATCTCTTCCTTCTGGATCTCAGCTTCATCGGCTGGGCCCTGCTTTGCATCCTCACCCTTGGTATCGGTTTCCTTTGGCTGCAACCCTATATAATGACCTCCCACGCCATCTTCTACAAGGAACTCAAAGCCGAACTATATCCTGAGACAGAAGATGCTGATGCTACCGTTATCGGTGGAAACAACGGAACGGAATTTTCAGCCGAATTTGAAAACTAAGACCTAGAAAACAATAAGGTAGGAGGGAGACGGTTTGCCACGCACAAGCCTCCACCTTATAACGCCAACCTTTCCCTACGGATTTCCACATCCTCTATTGTATTGACCTTCTCTTTACAATAGGGGATTTTTAGTTTGATATAATTATCGGTGAATCCGAACATCTCACCGCCTTTCTTCTCCGCCTCCCACAAAACAGGACGCACATCCCCGACGTGCTGGTGGTAAAACTCCGTTTTCTTTTGTTCCGACAAGGCAATCAAGCGGTTGGTGCGATCCTTCTTCACTTGCGGCGGCACCTGACCGTCCATATCCGCAGCGATGGTGCCAGGGCGACGGGAGTAAGTAAACACGTGCAAATAACTGATGGGCAATGATTCCAGGAACGCAAGTCCCTCCGCGAACTCTTCCTCCGTTTCGGTCGGGAAGCCGGCGATGACATCGAGGGCAATGCAGGCATGCGGCATCACCTCCTTGACCTTCAGTACCTTGCTGGCGAAAAAATCACGTTGGTAACGGCGACGCATAAGTCCCAAGATACGGTCGTTGGGCGACTGCAACGGGATATGGAAGTGGGGCATCAGCACATTCGACTGCGCCGCCAAAGCAATGATTTCGTCGGTAAGCAGGTTCGGCTCGATGGAGGAGATGCGGATGCGAGTGTCGAAGCCGCGCCGTTCGATCGCAGCCAAAAGCTGGTAAAAGTCCGTGCCGCTCTTCCGTCCGAAGTCACCGAGGTTGACCCCCGTGAGATTGATTTCCTTGATACCGAGGTGGCAGATCCTTTCTATCTGTGCCACAACGTTTTCAATGGTGTCACTGCGGCTGTCGCCCCGTGCCTTCCACACGGTGCAGTAGGTGCAGTGGTAGTCGCAACCGTCCTGGATTTTGAGGAAGGAGCGGGTGCGGTCGTTGGACGAAAACGAGGTGAAAAACGCCGGTTTTTCCGGCAGCGTCTCCCCCTGAAGGTACGGCACCACTGACATCTTGTCCTCATTGCCGAAGGTGGCGACCACGCCCGGCCACTGCAGGATTTCCTGTGCACGCAGGGCGGCATAGCATCCAACCACCACAATCTTGGCATCGGGGCACTCGCGGTGCAGGTGCGCCACGAGGTTGCGGGCTTTCTTCTCCGCCACCGCCGTCACCGCGCAGCTGTTCACGATCAGGTACGCCGGATTGTCGCTGCGGACAAAGCCCGCCTCCGTCAGCCGCCGGGCGATTTCCGACGACTCACTGAAGTTCAGCTTACAACCAAGTGTCTGAATATCAAATGTTTTTATCTCAACCATCACCTATTGCAGCACAATCTTCCGATTGATTTTTTTCCCGTCAACAAGCGTTACAACAAAGACATACGTACCTTTGGCATAATCTTTTACAGAAATAGCATTTTGCATATCCAGTGCTATTTCAGCGACTTTCCTTCCCGTCAGATCGTAGATAGCGGCCTCTTGGACAAGCACGGGATCAAAGGAGGTTTCCACATTCAGCACCTCACTGGCGGGATTGGGGAAAACAGAGAGTTTCATTGCCTCATATTCGGCGGTGGAGAGCGTGTCGCCCGGACGCAAGTACTTGAAGGTAAGGCTGTCGCCACTCACCATCACATCATAAATCCGGATACCGCTGACATAGCCGTCGGAAAGGAAGGGCTTTGGGTTTGTGGCGTAATAGAACTCCGTACGTCCTTGAGCCTGCGTAAAATGCGCCTTGTTGACCTGGCCGTTTTCCGTGAGTGTCCCATTGGGACGGTAAACATAGATTTCATCCAAAACATCCTCACCGTTCCAGCTGGCATTGCCTCTGCCGTCAAATTCAGCATTGATACGGTAAACCAACAGGCCCGTCCCAGGAAGGGAGTTCTCAAAGTGGCTCGTTTTCTTGCGGTATTCCAACACAAAATACTCCATATCATTTTCAGATTCAATCCGGTAACAAATCCTGTCCGGCGTTTCGGAGCTGACCGGGAAAAGGGTGTAGCTCCCCGATTCGGTGATTTCCGGAATCTCATCAATCCAGCCGCCATACCGGTATTTCATGTAGGCTCCGGAATGTTGCGGGGTGCTTCCATTCTGCGCCATCAAATCCCACGACCCCACCGGCGCGAAACCAACAGAATCGCTGTAATGGTAGAGGTCGGGAGCGCCCAATGTGTGGAACATCTCGTGACAAAGCACGGAAACCGTGAAATAGGACGAATTATCACTGAGCTGGAAGTTGAAATTCCAGACCCGTTTCCCGTTGATGAACACCTCATCGGTATACAGGCACCACATGTGCGGCCACAACAGGTCCGACCAGTCCTCCACACCGCCCTTCACGACAAAACAGATATTGTCCACCACATCGTCATTGTCATGGTCAATATTCAGATCTTCAGGTATATACTCCCGAACAAAGTCAATTGCATTGGTCACCAGCGTCATCTCCCGTTCCGTGCGGGGGTAAATCCCGTTGTCAGGGTCATCCTCTCCGTAGCCATCGGGGTTGTCTTCCGACAGCTTGCAGTAATAATCCCGCGGGTGGCTGTCCTGATACGAGAGCACGGTCGTCCCTGAGGGGGTCGGCAGCAGGTGCGACTCCACCTCCAACTGGTTGTAGGAGGCTGCTTTATAGTAGCTTTTCAGCGAAAGTTCCTCAGGTGCATTGAACATATTGTAAAGGGCGACAGGACTTTGCCCAAACTCATCGTCATCGGCGAAACGGATGAAGACCACAAGGTTGTGGAGTTCGCCGTGATTGTCGCGGACAACGGGATCCGACCGTCGGGCAACGTTGGTCATGGCGGCGCGGCGAGCCTGCCACTCGGCGGCAGAAATCCGAACGCCCGGCACCAGTCCGACACTGCGCGGGGAGACCTTTCCCGCCACGAACAGACTTGGCACAACCTTCCCGTTTTCCTTCACCGCATAAACATAGTAGCCCGTCTGCGGGTTCTTCACGATGGTAAAGCCGTCGGCATCATGAAGGTAGTGGTAGTATTCATCCCCTGTGATCAAGCAGGCAAGCGTGTCGCCATTCGGCTGCTTAAGGGTATAAGGAAGGTTTGAAAAATAGGCGGCAGACAACGGCAACACCATCATCCACAATAAGATAAAAGAAAAAAAGATTTTTTTCATCCGATAGAATTTTGGGCTGCAAAGGTACAACAAAGTTTTTCAAGTTCATCAAGCGTGGTCGTTTATCACATTGAATATATCCGGTTTAAATGGGGAAATTTTTAAGCGTAGGAGAAAACATCATCCACAAAAAAAGTGTATATTTGCAACCTTTTTATAACAAGCCAAAAAATCACTTTTTATGAAAAAATTATTCCTTCTCCTTCTGACCTTTTTTGTGGTTGCAGGAGGTTACGCCCAACGAAACGGGGCTGCTGAAGTAAATTATCCTTCTGATTTACAAAAAATTGCAACCATCAAGTCCAAAGGAAGGATTTTGTTGATCAAGCCGGAACACCAAGTGCCGGCGGCACAGTTTTTCGGAAGCTATGCCAAAGAGCTGGGACTTTCCTCCGCAGAGGACATGGTTTTGCGCGACGAAACCGTCTCTCGCGGCACAAACAGGACCTACCGCTACGGGCAGACGTACCGCGGCGTTCCGATTGAGGGCGCAACGATGATCCTCCACGAAAAGGACGGCGTGGTAACCTACGCCAATGGTATGATTATCAAGGATTTTTACCGTCCATTCACCCCTATCGTGCAGCGTGAGGAGGCCATTGTCACCGCCATCCTCAACACCCGTGCCACGAAATATGCATGGGAGAACGAGAGCATGGAGCAGGATTTGAAAATGGTCCGCAACGACGAGAAAGCGACCTACTACCCCACCCCGCGCCTTGTCTTCTTCGACCCGGAATTCACCTCCGACGCCCGCAACTACCGCCTCGCCTACGAGGTGAACGTTTTCGCCATCGAGCCGCTTGAAAGCATCACCTACTACATTGATGCCACCACCGGCGAGGTGCTGAAGAGCGTAAAAAAAAATCAAAACATTAATGTAGAGGTCCAAGCGCAGACCCGCTACAACGGCGTCCAGACCATCACGGTTGACTCGGTAAGTCCCACGCAGTTTGTCCTCCGCGAGAACTCCCGCGGCCTCGGCAACGGAATCTACACCCGTTCTCTCAACAACAGCGGTTCCATGATCGACATCAATACCAACCAAGCCACCGACGTGGTGGAAACCGACAACTTCTTCGATACCGACAACGTGGCCAACGCCGCCCATTTCGGAGCCGAGAACACCTACGATTTCTACTACGAAAAGTTCGGCAGAAACAGCATCGACAACCAAGGCATGCGGCTGTTGAGCTACGTCCACCTCGGACAGAACGTGGAAAACGCGATGTGGTCGAACGGCGCGATGTTTTACGGCGACGGCACCGGCGGTTACCAGTTCACCTTCCTTTCCGTCTGCGGCCACGAAATCACCCACGGCCTTACGGAGAACACCGCCAACCTTTACTACGAGTATGAATCTGGTGCTTTGAACGAAGCTTTCAGTGACATGTTCGGCGCCTCCATTGCCTACTACGCCTCCGACACCTTGAAGTGGACCATCGGCGACGAACTCGGCTCCGCCTTCCGAGACATGTCGAACCCCAAGGCGTACCAGAACGCCGACACCTACCATGGCCAATACTGGGTGACGGGCAGCGACGACAACGGCGGTGTGCACAGCAACAGCGGCCCCGCCAACTACTGGTTCTATCTGCTTTGCGAAGGCGGCGAGGGCACCAATGACAAAGGTTCCTACTACAACGTCACCCCCATCGGCATCGACAAAGCCGACAGCATTGCCTTCTACACACTTACCGAGAATCTCACGGAAACCTCGGATTACCATGAGACTTACGAGCTTTCGCTCATCGTGGCCGCCGAACTCTACGGCGAATGTTCCCCTGAGCAGCTCACAGTCGCGGAAGCATGGTGGGCCATCGGCATTGGCTACAACTACTCCGACACCACCATTTACGTCACCGACATCCTCTCCCCCGCCACCGACTGCGCCCTCGGCAGCGAAGAAGCCGTCACACTGGGACTGCTGTACAACTCCTGCTCACAGCCGTTAGCCGCCGGCACCAACATTGAAATCCATGTTGTTTTAGACAATACCACCGAAATCACGGAAACCTATGTTGTCCCCGAAGAAATCGCTTCCGGCGAACCGTTTGAGGTTACATTGGGACAAACCCTCGACGTATCTGCACCGGGACAGCACAACCTCAAGGTTTTCGTCCGTCCCAGCTTCTCCGAAATCTACACCGACAGCATCATCAACTACAACTTCACCAATCTGGTTTACCAGAACACGGACGTCCATGTGGTGGACATTGTATCCCCTGTCTCCGCCTGCTTCCTTTCGGCTGAAACACCCATCACGGCACGCTTCACCTTCGATGTCTGCGACAGCATCGCCGCCGGCGACTCCGTGAGAGTGGGCTACCGCATCGACACCGACACCATCTACGAATACATCGTACTCGACCGCACGGTCACCCAGGAAGACACACTGGAATACACCTTCGCCACACTCGCCGACTTCTCACAGAACTACCGCACTACCCTCCGTGTTTACGCCCTCAACCCGGGCGACCTGGACGACAGCGACAACGCCAAAACCCAAATCGTCTTCAATCCCAAGCCGCTGAACCTGATTGAAACCGTCACCTTCAACGAGACAGATATGAAGGAGTACTTCTTCACTGAAAAAGGAGATTATGCCACCATCACCACCACCAGCTCGCTGAGCGGTTACACCGGCGGAAAACTCGTGAACATGAGCGGTGGAAACGCCATGGAGTACTATAACGACATTGAATTCCCCACAAACCTGGCAGACTGGTGGAACTACAACCGGAAAATGGACTCCCGCATCACCTTCTGTGCCGACGCCACCGACTACGCCGAACTGGGCATCCTGTTCGACCTGAAACAGACCTCCGGCAACGACATCTACCAGCAGATGCTGGGCAGCTACATTCCCGGCGGAATGAGCCTGCTGCGTTCAAGCATGATGCGTGTCCTCGTGGACGGGCAGCAAGTGAGCCAGGACTACATTCCCTCCACTTCCAGCAGCGACCCGTTCCAGCGCAGAGGGGTCAACCTGTGCAGCTTCATCGGCGGGAAACACACCATCACCTTCGAAGCCAAGTGCTTTGCCGGCGACCTCTACACCTTCACCCTTGACCATGTTTACCTCGACAACATCTCGCTCGTGGAAAACAACGGCATCAGCCACTACTCGGAAATAGCGCCCGACATCGCCGTCTATCCGAATCCCGCCTCCGACCATGTCACCATTCTGTTCGAAAACCTTGAAACCGCCGCAGAATACCAACTCTTCGACCTTTTCGGGAGAAATCTCATGAACGGGAAAATCGTGGAAGAAGAGACAAGCATTAATATCAGCTCCTTAGCCAACGGCATCTATCTTCTGAAAGTGGTAGAAGGGAACAAGACCGTCGGCACTGCCAAAATCATTAAAAACTGATTCCATGGCCCTGCGCATTGATTTGGAGGAGGTACTGAAAGCCAAGTCGCCGAAATGGTACAGGCGACTTCCCAAGTTTGTCATCCGATGGCTGAAAAAAACAATCCATCAGGATGACATGAACGACTTTCTGCTGTACCACAGCGACGACGCACCGCTGGATTTCGCCAACAATGTGGTAAAGATGCTGGGGGCACACTTGGAAGTGACCAACGAGGAAAAAGTCCCGAAAACAGGGCGCTACATCATCGTTTCCAACCACCCGCTCGGCGGCTTGGACGGGTTGTGCCACATCAGCCTCCTTTCGCGCTACCGTACCGACATCAAACTGCCCGTCAATGACTTGCTGATGAATGTGAAGCCGATGCACGGCATCTTCATCCCCATCAACAAGCATGGAAGCCTTGACCGCCATGCGGTGCAGGAGTTGAACGACACCTTTGCCTCCGACGACATCATCGTCTATTTCCCGGCGGGACTCTGCTCCCGGAAACAGAAAGGAGGTGTCATCCGTGACCTGGAATGGAAACCCACCATCGTCACCAAGGCGAAACAGTACCAGCGCGACATCATCCCCGCCTATTTTGAAGGGAAGAACAGCGATTTCTTCTACAATCTCGCCCGTTTCAGGAAAAAAATCGGAATCAAGTTCAACATCGAAATGCTCTACCTTGTGGACGAGATGTACCGACAAAAAGGCAATACTCTGACTGTAACATTTGGAGAACCAATATCATACAAAACCTTCACCGACGAGAAGAGCAATTCAGAGTGGGCTTCGTGGCTGAAGGAGCAAACCTATTCCCTGAAAGGATAACGGTATGGAAAACATCATCGAACCTATTGACCGGAAGATACTTGAAGCGGAACTGACCCCGGAACGCTTTCTTCGGAAAACCAATGCCGCCGACAACGACATCTATATGATCGACGCCCACAATGCGCCCAATGTGATGCTGGAGATCGGGCGGTTGCGTGAAATCACTTTCCGGGCAGCGGGCGGCGGAACCGGTAAGTCCGTTGACATCGACGAGTTCGACACCTGCGAAGTCCCGTTCAAGCAGCTGATTGTTTGGAACGACACGGACAAAGAGATTATCAGCTCATACCGTTTCATCCTCGGACGGGAGGTCCCGTTGGACGAGAACGGCTACCCCCACACCCCCTGCTCGGAACTGTTCCGGTTCTCCCCGACCTTCATCGAGAACCAATGGCAGAAAACCATCGAGTTGGGACGCAGTTTTGTGCAGCCCAAGTACCAAGCCACTAACGACTCTCGGCTCGGGCTCTTTTCCCTTGACAACATGTGGGACGGACTCGGCACCCTCGTCGTCGACTACCCTGACCAGGAGTATTTCTTTGGGAAAATGACGATGTACAATAGCTACAGTCGCGTGGCCCGCAACATGATCCTCAACTTCCTTGAAAAACACTTCAAAGGAGATCCAAAGCTCATCGCGCCCTTCATCCCGACACAGAAATCGGAAAAGCCCCTGAAAGAAATGTTTACGGGAAGCACTCTTGCAGAAGATTTCAAGATATTGAACCAGAATATTTTGGATATCAAAACGACCATTCCGCCGCTCATCAAGGCCTATATGTCGCTCTCTTCCACAATGCAGTATTTCGGTGCCTCCGCCAACGAGGAGTTCGGCGAGGTGGAAGAAATCGCAATCCTTTTGACCATCAAGGATATTTACGAGAAAAAAATCAGCCGTCACATTAACACATACCAAAAAAGAAAGTGAACATCTCCTCTGCCATCTACCTGCAAAGCGTCGTTGACTGGCGCAAGTGCCCCACGGGGCGGTTTCCGGAGTACGCCTTCATCGGACGTTCCAACGTCGGGAAATCGTCACTCATCAATATGCTGACCCGCCACAACGGATTGGCAAAAACCTCATCGAAACCCGGCAAGACACAGACCATCAACCATTTTCTCATCAACAGCAACTGGTATCTCGTGGATCTGCCCGGCTATGGCTACGCCAGCATTTCCAAGACCATGCGCGAAAAATGGACGGCGATGATTGACCACTACCTTGCCCTCCGCCCCAACCTCCAGCTGGTCTTCGTCCTCATCGACGCCCGCCTCGACCCGCAGAAAAACGACCTGGAATTCATCAACCGGCTCGGTGAGAACGGCATCCCCTTCGCCATCATCTTCACCAAAACCGACAAGGTTTCCAAGCTGAAAGTATCGCAGAATGTGGCAAAATTCAAGGAGAAAATGCTGGAAACGTGGGAGGAGCTTCCCCCCTTCTTCCTCTCCTCCGCCGAAAAAGGCGACGGCCGCGACGAAATCCTCAACTACATCGAGGGCCTCAACGGGCAGTTCGACCCCAACACACTCCCATAACTTCTTGAAATAAAAACCACCATTCAACGTTTTATCATCTCCGAAACCAATCAAAACACAATATGAAAAAACTGCTTTTTATCTGTATCACGCTGACGATCTGTGCATTTTCTTGTCACACAAGCAAAGAAGCCTCATCAGCGGCCAACAACGAGACGCCGCTTTATGAGACCCAATGGATGCTAACCGATATCAACTGCGAGGCCGTTGGGGATTCACCGGCAAAACCGTTTATCCAGTTCACTTCCGACGGCAACGTGTCGGGCAAACTCGGTTGCAACGACTTCTTCGGCAGCTGCTTCGTCAAAAAAGACAAAATAAGCATAGAATACAAAGGATCCACAAAAAAACTGTGCAACGACATGACGGTGGAACGCGCCTTTGCCTCCGCCCTCAAGAAAGAAATCAACAACTACGTCATTGTGGGCGACGTGCTGATTCTCCGCGCCAAGGATCAGGAAGTGCTCCGTTTCAAAGCAGCTCCCAAAACCGAATAGCCATGACAAGGGAAGAAATCATCCGACAGAGCATTTTGGAGGACGTAGGTGACGGCGACCACTCCTCCCTCTCCTGCATTGACAAGAGCCATCAGGGCTCCATGCAACTTCTTGTAAAAGAAGACGGTATTATCGCCGGCATTGAGGTGGCAAAGGAAGTATTAGCCATCATCGACCCCGAAATCAAAATGGAGCAGCTGCTGCACGACGGCGACTTCGTCCACAAAGGCGACATCGCCTTCATCCTCACCGGCTCGGTACAGAGCATGCTGACCGCCGAGCGCACCGTGCTCAACTTCATGCAGCGGATGAGCGGCATCGCCACGGAGACCAACCGCTATGTGAAGATGGTGGAAGGGACGCATGTCACCATCCTCGACACCCGTAAGACCACCCCCAACATGCGGTACTTCGAGAAGTACGCCGTGAAGGTGGGCGGCGCCCAAAACCACCGCTTCGGCCTCTTCGACATGATTATGCTGAAAGACAACCATATCGACTTTGCCGGCGGCATCGAGCAAGCCATTGACCGTACTCATAAATACCTGAAAGAAAAGAATCTGAACCTCAAAATCGAGATTGAGACCCGCAACCTCGACGACGTGCGGCGCGTGATGGCCCACGGCGGCGTGGACCGCATCATGCTCGACAATTTCACCCCTGACCTGATCCGCGAAGCGGTGAAAATCATCGGCGGGAAGTACGAAACCGAAGCGTCCGGCGGCATCACCGACCAGACCCTCCGCCAGTATGCCGAAACCGGCGTGGACTACATCTCCGTCGGCGCCCTCACCCACCACATCAAAAGTCTGGACCTGAGTTTAAAATTTCGTAAAAATATATGAAACGCCCCCTGAAAAAACCCGTTAAAGTTGTCCTGATTATCGCAGGTGTCCTCGTCGGCCTTTTCCTTTTGGTCGCCGCCCTCGTTTCCCCCATCGCCCATCATTATCTTGAAAAACACAGCAAAGAGTTGTGTAACCGAGTGGTGACGATGGACAAACTGTGTGTCAACCTGTTCAATGGCTCCGTCACCATCCAGGGATTCAAAGCGCTGGAGGAGAACGACCAAGACGAGTTCCTCACCTTCGACAAGTTGTATGTGAACATGAGCGTGTGGCGATTGTTGGATAAAACAGTGAAACTCACTGAAATAACTCTTGTCAATCCCGATGTCTCCGTACTGCAAAACGGGAACCGGTTCAACTTTTCGGACATCATTGACTTTTACAAACCCAAAGAGCCCAAAGAAGACAAAGGCCCCAGCGAGTGGGATGTGGACTTGCGCAACATCACCCTGGACGGCGGGAACGTGCTTTATCGGGACCTGGCTGTCGGAAGCCGTTTCAAGCTCAATGAGCTGGCCCTCGCCATCCCCCGTATCTACTTCAGCAGCAAGAACACCGACATTGGCCTCGACCTCAAGTTCGATGACGGCGGCGACTTGAATGTCAAATTGCTGTATGCCATCGAGAACAACTCCTACAACTTAGACGTGAAACTGAACCAGTTCTCCGTCGCTGCAGCAGCACCTTACGTCAAACAATTCCTGAATGTAGGCGATGTGGGCGGACGGCTATCCACCGACCTGAACATCGTCGGCGACCTTGACCATATATTAGATATTGTAGCGAAAGGAGATGTCGTTTTCCAAAACCTGTTCGTCACCGACCCGAAAAGCGGAGAGGTTTTCTCTGAAATCGGGAAACTGGACATTGGCATCGAAACGATTGACATAAAGAAGAATATCTACCATTTCAGCAGAATTCTCACTTCCGATGCCAACTTCATCTTCGAAATCACCGAAGAAGGGAACGCCATCAGCCGGATGTTGGCGTTGGACGACGAAATCGACACCACGGAAACCGAAACGGAGGTTGACACTGCCGCCCCCATCACCACCGAGCCGATTGACTTCCTCATCAAAGACCTGGCAATCAAAAATTCCCGTTTCTCCTATTGTGACTACACGCTGCGCGACACCGTCCGGATTCCTGTCAGCCAGGTTTCCAGCGGCATCCAGAATTTCCGACTGGACGGTCCCATCACTGCCGACCTCAGTGCCGTGGTGGGCGAAAGCGGCCAGCTGACCGCACATTGGGAGGGGAACTTCTCAAATCTTGAAAATCAAAAATTTGGAGTCCTTCTCAAAAATTTCAAACTGAAGACGGTTTCCCCCTATAGTGTCCACTATCTCGCCCATCCCATCAGCGACGGTGTGATGTCGTTTGCCGACAAGAGCACCATCGTCAACAACTACATCACCAGCGAGAACAAAATCGACATCTATAACTGCGTGGTTGAAAAGAAGATAAAGGGTGCCGAGAAGGAGTTCAACATTCCGTTGCGGGCCGCCGTTTATATCTTATCTGACCGAAATGGCAAAATTGCCTTTGACCTGCCCGTAAAAGGCGACCTTAAATCCCCGGAATTTTCCTACGGCAAAATCATCTTCAAGACCTTCTGCAATTTGATGGTGAAAATCGCCGCCGCACCCATCGACCTCATTGTCAAGAGTCTGAACAAGGAACCTGACATCTTTGCCGACATCCAATACGAAATTCATCCTCAGGGACTTGGCAGCGAAGCCGATGACCAATTGAACAAGATTGCGGATGCCCTAAAGGAAAAAGAGGAGCTGATTCTGGAAGTGCAGCAGTCGCTGAACAGGGAGGAAAACCAGAAGGAGTATGCCATCTTCTCCGCCAAGATGGACTACTGTCGCCAAAACGGGACTGCCGACGGGCCTGCGCTTTTCAATGCCGCAGCAGCTGTCAAAAACTCCGACAACAAATTCCAAAAGTATGTTGAAAAACGGCTTGAAGGGACTTCCGTCAGCGGAGACTTGGGCGACAAATGCCTGAAACTTTACGATTTAGAGACCATCAATTCGCATATCAACAAAAACATAGAACGTCGCAATGAGCACATTCTGAGCGTTTTCACCACGCAGGGTATCGCCGCCGACCGCATTCAAATGCAGCCACTTGGCGACAAGGCAACTCCCAAAGGAAAGACCATCGTTTCGTTTAATGTACAAGTTAAAGATGAGTAAACTCCGTTACATCGCCTCACTCGCCCTGCTGCTTTGGGTTGTCGGTCCGGTTTTCGGGCAGACGGCCAAGTACAGCAACGAGTTCCTGTCGCTCGGAATCGGGGCGCGGGGACTGGCGATGTCGAACACGATGACCTCCATCGCCAACGACGTGACGGCGGCCTACTGGAACCCCGCCTGCCTTTCGATGTCGGACAAGAAATACGAACTGGCCCTGATGCACGCCGAATACTTCGCAGGCATCGCCAAATACGACTACGGCGGCATCGCCTACAAAATCGACTCCACCTCCTCGGTGGCGATTTCCTACATCCGTTTCGGAGTGGACAAAATCATGAACACCACGGAGCTGATTGACAATCAAGGAAATATTGACTACAACCGCATCACCTACTTTTCGTCCGCCGACAACGCAATCCTGCTGACCTACGCCCACAACTTTCGTCAAGTGAAGGGGCTTTCGGTCGGCGGCAACGTCAAGATCCTGCGCCGCACCATCGGCAGTTTTGCCGGCTCATGGGGCTTCGGGATTGATGCCGGCGTTCACTACACCACCAAGGGATGGCATGTCGGCGCCAACCTCCGCGACGCCACCTCCACCTTCAACGCATGGAGCTACCACCTCAGCGACCGCGTCATTGAGGTGTTCGAGCAGACGGGCAACGAAATCCCGACAAACTCGCTGGAACTCACCATACCCAAGCTGTTAGTGGGCGCGGGCAAGTACGTCAACTTCGGCAAGGGCTTCAATGCCACCTTCGCCCTCGACTTCGACTTCACCTTCGACGGGGCACGCCACACACTGATACACAGCAAAGTGCTCTCCATTGACCCGCATTTCGGGATGGAGTTTGCCTACAAGAAAATCGTCGCCATCCGCGCCGGCATCGGCAACTTCCAGCAGGAGCTGGACTACGACGGCAAGAAACGCACCACCCTGCAAATCAACCTCGGCATCGGAGTATGTATCAAGGACATCGTCACTATCGACTACGCCCTGACCGACATCGGCAACCTGTCAATTGCACAGTATTCCCACGTATTCTCCCTGAAGGTGGGGTTGAATAGCTTCAAGAAAAAGCAGAAAGATGCGCCAAATGACGAGCACTTCATCGGAACTCCCAACTTTTAATGTCAACCTGAACGGAGCAGTGACAGAAAAATCGGAAAACCTATTGTAATTATCTGGAAATGAAATACTACGTAATAGCTGGCGAAGCATCGGGCGACCTGCACGCTTCCAATCTATTGAAAGAGATCAAGGCTCGCGACACGGAGGCACAGTTCCGTTGCTGGGGCGGCGACCTGATGGAGGCACAGGGCGGCGAAATCGTGAAACACTACCGCGACCTCGCCTTCATGGGATTCTGGGAAGTGGCCACCCACCTCCGCACCATCCTGAAAAACATCGCCTTCTGCAAAAAAGACATCCTGAATTTCCGGCCCGACATCGTGGTGCTGGTGGACTATCCGGGGTTCAACCTGCGCATTGCGGAGTGGGCCAAACAACAGGGTTTCAAGGTGATATACTACATATCCCCGCAAATCTGGGCGTGGAAGACGGGGCGCGTCCACAAGATCAAACGCAGCTGCGACCATGTGATGCCGATTCTGCCGTTTGAAAAGGATTTTTACAAAAAATACGACTACGATGCCGATTTTGTAGGACACCCACTGCTGGACGCCATCGACGAGAACATACGGGAGAGCCGCGAAGTGCGGGAGTTCCGTGCCGACAACAACCTGGACGAACGCCCGATCATCGCCATCCTGCCCGGCAGCCGCAAGCAGGAGATTGAGAAAATGCTTCCGACAATGCTGGAGGTTACAAAAAGCTACCCGCAGTATCAGTTTGTAGTCTCCACCGTGAAGTGGCTTCCGAAAGAATTGTACAGCAAGTATTTACAAAACCACGATGTAAAGACCGTGACGGGCAGCACCTACCCGCTGCTGCTGAATGCCGAAGCCGCGATGGTAACGTCGGGAACGGCCACACTGGAGACAGGCATCCTGGGCACGCGGCAGGTGGTGTGCTACAAAGGCAGCGACCTGTCGTACCGCATTGCGATGGCGGTAGTGAAAGACACCATCAAGTACATTTCGCTGGTGAACCTCGTGATGGACGCGCCGGTGGTGACGGAGCTGATCCAGTACGACTTCACAGCGGAGCGGCTGAAAGCGGAAATGGACAAAATCCTCTTCGATGAAACCGTATGCCGGAAAATGTCGGAAGAATACACGCAGTTGCTGACCCGTTTGGGAGGGCGCGGCGCATCGGCGCGGGCCGCTGAAATTGTCGTAAATTGCGCAAAAAACTCCGAAATCTAAACATCAGAACGATGAGAATTTGAATCATTTTCCTATATAACAAGTCCAAAATTCATTATAAACGACTGATAATCACAAAATAAAAATTTCTTGAAAAAAATTCACAGAAACGTCTTTGTGAACCAAAAATAATGTATTTTTGCAGCCTCCAAGTGAGACAAAAGGGCCGGTAGTTCAGTTTGGTTAGAATACATGCCTGTCACGCATGGGGTCGCGAGTTCGAGCCTCGTCCGGCCCGCCCTGAAAAAAGAGACAAACAGCAAGTTTGTCTCTTTTTTTTGTGTACTTTTGCGCCTCCAACCAGAAATCATCAAAATCTATTTATATGAAGAAAATCTATTTTTTAATTGCTTTATCCTTACTTGTTTGCGTTAGCTGCAACAAAAAACAGGATGACGAAAAAGTCATCGGAAAACCCGAAGTACAAGTCAACAACGGCCAGTTTACTCCCGAAGTGATGTGGTCGCTGGGCAAGATGGGCGAAACCGCCGTCTCCCCCGACGGCAAACAGCTGGCCTACGCCCTCACCTATTACAGCATGGAGGACAACAAAGGCAACGCCGAACTCTACCTGATGCCCACTGAAGGCGGTGAAGCCGTGCGCCTCACCACCACCGCCGCCAGCGAGTTCAACCCCGTTTGGCAGGACGACAACACCCTGCTCTTTTGCCGCGACAACAACATCATCGCCATGGATGTGAAAAGCAAGAAAGAGACAACCGTAGGCACCATCGAAAACGGGCTGGAAGGCTTCAAACTGGCCCCTGACGGCAAGTCCATCGTTTTCATCTCCACCAAGCAGGTCGTCCGTCCCGGCCACATCGACAAACTGTTCGACGGCCTCGACAAGACCACCGGCCGCATCAACGAAGACCTAATGTACCGCCATTGGGACTGCTGGGTGGACGAGTACCCGCAGATCTTCCTCGCCAGCTTTGACGGCAAAAAGGTGGATGTGGAGAATGCCACCTGCCTCATTGACAGCACCTTCGAGTGCC
>JAEEGJ010010233.1_pt1 | contig 24580 bp, 24 predicted proteins | sample 8958761 | NCBI WGS metagenome assembly JAEEGJ01 (sample SAMN16246546, study PRJNA631951) | gut metagenome | biome: gut microbiome; feature: rumen; material: RS-attached | host: Bos | place: Iran: Karaj | collected 2018-10 | reverse complement strand
TGTAGTTAATATAATCATCGTTGAAGATTTTTTATAGGCTTGAAATTCGCTTGTCGGTCTAGAGCTGACAGAACCAGAATGAATCATCTTCTCCGGCATTGGGCGATATGATTTCATTTCTTTCATGAGCTGCAAGCACTGTGCTTCCGGCCTCGACCGAATGTGTAAGCCATACATTACCACCGATAACACAGTTATCGCCTATCTTAGTCTTGCCACCCAATATCGTAGCTCCGGCGTAGATTACAACGTTGTTGCCGATATCCGGGTGTCTTTTTATGCCCTTAACCAGGGTTCCGTCAGGATTGGTTGCAAAACTCTTCGCACCAAGCGTAACTCCCTGATACAACTTAACTCTCTCGCCGATAGTGGTAGTCTCACCGATTACAACACCCGTTCCATGGTCGATAAAAAAGTACGGTCCGACTGTTGCACCGGGATGGATGTCTATTCCGGTGTTTTTATGTGCATATTCCGTCATCATTCTTGATAAGATAGGGACTTTTTCAACATAGAATACATGTGCGATTCTGAATATACTGAGCGCTTCGAATGCAGGATATGCAAGCATAACTTCTTTTGTTGACTTAGCTGCAGGGTCGCCCTCGTATGCGGCCTGTACATCAGTATCAATCAAGCTCTTGATGTTAGGAAACTCAGCAAAGATTTTCTTAGCCTTAGCTTCGAAATCTATCTCTTCGTCATACACTTCTTTGAGCATGTTGATAAGCATGGAGTGCGCATCCACCTCAAGTGCATCCATGGACTTGTATCCCATATCTCCGAATACATCAGGATACATCATGCTTCTTATGTAGTTAATTAATTCAGCTACCTGCTGCTTAAAATTGTCGTAACCGTTATTCATCACGTTGTCCGTCCCTGTACTTATTATCTAATACATATAATAAATTATCTTTCTCTTAAAGTAGTTATCTTTTTCTGCCTAATCCCATTTAGGAACGTATGAAGGCATCACATCGAGTTTGAATAAATTGAGCTTATTCTTTCTGTCGATTAATGCTTTTGTCTCTTCGTTATCTATCTCGCCCGTTCTTATATATCTATCAAGTTCAGCATATGTAAAGCCGAGGTTATCCTCATCCGTCTTACCGCAAAGTCCGTCGCTCGGTGCTTTTTCTATAAGCTCAATGGGAAGTCCGAGAATCTTACCAATTGCCTTAACTTCTTGAACCGTAAAATGAGAACAAGGAGAAAAATCTCCAACCGAATCGCCGTAACGAGTTGAGTATCCAACCCAATCCTCGGACAAGTTACATGTATTAGCCACACGTCCGTTAACACTCTGAGATATTGCATATACTGTGCTCATTCTGATACGAGGAGCAAGATTAATGCGTGACTGCGCCGTCATCTCAAGGTCCGAAGGAAATGCATTGATAATTCCTTCCATCGCATCATGAATATTTACAACATAATACTTAATACCAAGATGATTAACAAGCTTGTAAGCCATATCGATATCCGCCTGTTCACCGTTAGGCATAAGCACTCCGATAACTCTGTCTTTTCCAAGAGCCTCTACGCAAAGTGCTGCAACTACAGATGAATCCTTGCCGCCGGATATACCAAGCACTGCATTGCAGCCCTTGCCGTTATTCTCAAAGAATTCTCTAATCCACTCTATGCATCCGTTCATAGCACGGGTGAGTTTTTCAGTATTTAATGTGTCTGCGATTCGTTCCATTGTTTTTCCTAAACCTTGATTTATATATTCTATTCTTGAATTACTTCCTCAATTATTCTGCCGGCGCCTTTGCCATCAACCACTTTTTTCATACAATCTGAGATTCTATTTCTCTCATCAGTATCTTCGGACAATCTCTTTATTTCTTCTATTATGTCTTTCGCTAATCCTGTATTACCGCTTTTTCTAATATCTCCACAATTCTTTATAATACCCTTGTCATCAAATACTTTTGCTGCAGGAATCTGATTATCTACAAGAACATAAGTTACGCAAGGAGTTTGCGTAGCACACAATTCATATAACGTTGATCCGGCTGCAGAAATTGCAACATCGCAAGAAAGCATTAATTCGTCCATCCTTTTGACGTTTTCATGTATCAAAATATTCTCTGCTTTCTCCGCCATTTCTTCTATTTGGGATTTATCCAGATTCATCATTCCCAAAACAATGTGAAAAATAAAACTCTTTTCCTTAATTGCTTCGTTAATGAGATCTATTGTAAAGTGTTCTGAATCTGCTCCGCCGGTAGATACAAATATGTTTTTAACTGAAGATTTGTTTTCTCGATACGCAATATTTTGAAACTCTTTTCTTAGTGGGGCATACTGCGTACCCAATAAAAACAATGGCTTTGCTTTGCCGGAATATAATTTTTCGTAGAGATCAACTCTGCTAAAAATATTATAGTTAATCAAATAATCACATTCGAATGCAATCTCACAACGGTCATCTATATATACTAATACACAATTTATTTTCTTGCATTTTTCATGCAATCCAGAGAAAAACTCTTCTGAAACATAATACGAATCAACAAATACCGCTGATGGGTTATATTCATCTAAAATCGGATCCAATTCTTGAGATTTTAAGTCGTAACAATTTGATTGTATTCTAATAATTTGATGACCATTTGACGTAATCAAATCTTGCAGTCCGTCAGTTGAAACAACAAATAAACACTTTTGTCCTAATTCTTTTGCACTATTGGCAATTGATAGGCATCTCATAATATGTCCCATGCCTATTTTTGAATTGCCATCCGCTCTAAATACAATCATGAGTGTCTTCTCTTAATTAAAATCTATTAAATCCCAACTAAGAGGTGTTCCGAGTGAAACATCTCTTTTTATTTTCTTACCTAACAAATCATCATAATATTTTGTGTGTAAGCCATTAGCCGGCCTAACAGACCTCATATTATTCTCATCCAATACGTCGCCCGCTTTCATATCTTTAGCTATAAAAAGCGATCTGGCGTGTTCACGCTCAGCCTTTTGCTTAGCAGTAAGATCATAAGTTACTGTACCTAAAGACTTTTCAACTATGCGAATGCTGTCAACCATTCTTTTGAACTCAGCTGGCTCCATAGAAAAGGCAGAATCCACTCCACCATCCGCTCTGCTAAGAGTTAGGTGTTTCTCAACCACTTTTGCCCCCAAAGCAACGCTTGCAACTGCAACAGTATCTCCCATAGTGTGATCCGAAAGGCCTACCGTGCAATTGAATGTATCTGCTAAATTGACCATTGTTCTAAGATTGATGTCTTCATATGGTGTAGGATATGCCGAACAACATTTAAGTAAAATAATGTCATTATTTCCTGCTTCTCTGCAAGTATTAACAGCAAGTTCAATATCAGAAAGTGTAGCTATACCTGTAGATATAATTACAGGCTTACCAATTTTAGCCACTTTGCGTATCAAAGGAATATCAGTTATTTCAAAAGATGCAATTTTATACGCAGGAACATTCATCTTTTCCAGAAAATCAACACTGGTAAAATCAAAAGGAGAGGAAAAAAAATCCAATCCTATTTCATCTGCAATCTTCTGAAGTTTAGGCTGCCATTCCCACGGAGTATAGGCTTTTTCATATAGTTTGTGCAGCGTAGTTCCATCCCAAAGAGTGCCTTGAGTTATCTGAAAACAAGGGTCATCGCAGTCAAGAGTAATGGTATCTGCCGTATAAGTCTGAACTTTTATTGCATCAGCTCCGCTTTCCTTAGCAGCGTACATAATCTCCTTGGCGCGTTCAAAATCCATATTGTGATTGCCTGACATTTCAGCTATCACATATGTTCCGGATTCTTTTGATATGGAATGATTACCAATTTTTATACAATCATTCATTCTTTTCTTCCTCCAACAACTCAATAAGGCCTGAGTCACGATTAAGCATAAATGCTACTCTTCTTTCTTCAAAAGCAACAGCAGATTTCGGTTTATCTGTAAGAATGTATTTTCTTCCCTTTAGTATCTCTATCGTCTTTTCTAAGTCTCTTACCGTATAACAAATATGATACGGAGTAGCAACATTCTTCATCATACTTAATGTATTCGATACGGGGCTATTATCTGCCGATGATGATACTAGTTCCAATACCTCACTCGATTCACTTCTTCTCAAGAAAGCTAAATTAACTCCTCTTGAAGAATCATCAATTATATTGCCATCCCATATCCAGCCCAATCCTTCAAATGCCTTTATGGATTGTTCAATATCTGCTACCGCAACCCCCAAGTGATGAGGTTTCATACCTCCGATTTTATCTTGAAAAATATCAAATTTTATTTTTTCGTATTTTTTTGTCTTTCTAATTTCAAACCACTTATCTCTATCAATAGATAAATGAACTATATCGTAAAAAACTCCCTCTTTCTCTACTTCTTTAGGAACCTCTTTAACGATTGTATTACCGCAAGCTAAGTGAAGTTTCCATACACCTTCATTTAACTTGAATACCTCGTTATGAACCTCATTAAATCCCAGAACGTCAAAGCAATAATCATACAAGCTCATTTCCAATGAAATTGCCAGCTTAAGAGATCTTAGATTCTCCTCACCTATGTAATAGCCCCAAGAAGTATTGCCATGCTCCCAGTCTATGTCAATAAGATTGATAACACCTGCCGGCTCATTATCAACCTCTATAACCCAATTTCTAACATTATTATTCTTCTCAATAGAAGCAAACCACTTTTTTTGACCTTCTAATGTTAACTTGGGGTTAGTATTCATAAATCTAGTCACTGACTCAGACATTCTCCAGTTCATAATCATTTCCAAATCTGATTCAGTGACTTTTCTAAGAGTTATTGACATTTTATAATCCTGCTTTTTCAAGTAATTCAGCTACTGATGTCATTTCTACCGCTTCATCTAACGGAATAGAAATGTTAAGTTCAGATTCTAGCGCCCCAATTATAAGGACATGAGCCAAAGAGTCCCATCCCTTAACATCTTCTATCATAGTATTCTCATTAATTGTTCCTGCTTCCAATTCAAGAGTATTCTCTATAAGAGCGAATATCTTTTCTTTCATTTTTATTCCTCCGATTCCTTCTTCTCTACATATATCTTTCTAGGTGCTAAGGACTTTAAATCAATGGAGTATTCCGTAGCCCCCTCCTCGCAATTTTTTGTGATATTATAACCAAGCGAAGAGTATAAGTCCTTAACCGGCATATTCTTTTCAGTGGGCTTATATAACCCAATTAGTTCATTGTATCCTCTCTCTTTGGCTGCAATTTCAAAATCTTCAACTATTGCATCCTCAATCTTTCTTCCCATTACACGGCAACTCATAGTGAATTCAGAAATAATAGCTTTTTGACCATATTCTATAATTGCAGCTGCGACTATGCCGTTATCACCAAATCTATCCACAACTCGATATAAAAAGACTTCACAATTATCGTCTGATAATATATCTGATGCTTCTTTTTCTGTAATACGTCTGGTTGTCAAATTAAACTGATTAGTTTTATTAACCAACTGAATAAAACGATCCACATTCTTTTGAGGATCAACTCTATACAACTTCATCTCCAAACTATTTAAATAACTTTCAAAATTCAGAGAAGAATCCATTAGTTTTTTTCGTTCACTGTTAGCCTGATATTGAGCCGTCTTAGCCTTATCTTCATCTGTAACCACAGCCTTTTCAAAGTAATCAAAATACAAATCCGACATAAAAGTGGTTAGTTCTTCGGGTTTATCCGGGAAAGACGGAACTATTACTTCCGGCATTGTGTTTCTAATCAACTCTTGTTCAACAGGATTATCATCTATAAAAACTATCGAATCCAAACCGATGTTTAATTCTTGCGCAATTGATAAAATGTTGTCTGCTTTATTATCCCAGTTGATCCTGGTTGCAGCAAAGTCATCCTCCCGTAAAGCCATATGAGGATGGTTGTTGATAATATGCCACGCATCTTCTTCATTATTCTTGGATACTATTCCCAAAATAACGCCTTGATTTTTCAAGTTTAAAATGGATCTTTGGAAATTCTTATACGCTAATCCAATTCCGTCGTCCGACAGTATTATCGGAGTAATATCATGCTCTCCTGCAAGGCCTCTCCACAATGTATTATCCAAATCAACTAATAATACTTTTTTAGCCTTTCTGCTTTCCAAATCAACCTTATGAATAATCATATTGGAGAGTTCTTTATGGAATAGAGAAGCATGCAAAATCTTTCCCATATACCACATCTTAGGTGAAAATGCGTTATTCTCTCCTATTTTCCTGATTATTTCACCATATGAAAGAATTCGGACATTTGAATGCTTTTCAACAAATTCACTCAAGCAATCATTCCAGATAGCCTCAATTCTCTGCTTAATACTTTTATCCCAAACAGTATCTAATTCCAACCCGTATAAATACGCATCTGAAACATAGTAGATAACGCTGCCTTCTATAGCATTCTCAAATAGCGAAAACCAATCTTTTATCTTAGATTCGACATTTTCAACACTTAAATCATGTCGAATCACTTCTAATACGTCTATAAGAATAAACACTGCATCCGGCTCGAACGAATAAAGTGCTGATTGCTTGTTAAGAAGAACTCCTAATTCATTACCATATCCTTGGCTTGAATACATCTCAAGATTCGGATTACTCTTCAAAATCCTGTTTACCGGATCTATATTTACATTTGAAAGTAATGCAACTTTCATAAATCATCCTCACATTTTGTTCTCGATTGTTATGAATAACAAAAGAAAAACGGACTCAACAACCGATATAAAAACCGCTTGTCACATCCGTTTTAATGATATCATCCTTCTATTTGCTTGTAAAGAAAGGTATATGTTCTTCGAAAAACAAGTGTCATTCCTAACCTAATGCTATATAATATTAATTATGAAGATTTTAGTAGTTAATTACTCCGAATTGAATAGTATCCCCTCTGAAGACCAAATCTTAAATGATATTTTTGTTGCCTACAATAATGGCAGCAAAACGATTATAGAAGATCTTGGAACAAATCTAAGGAATCAGATTGAAACTTTGATAAGCAAGGATGACTCTGCAACCATTTGCTTTATGGATACTTCGGATTCTGTTCACAGAAACCAGTTAGAAAAATTCGTCCAAAAGGAATCCCCTGATTTACTAGTATCTTATAACCTTGCAGGCTTTGAATTATGTACACTAACTGATTCACTTTTATATAACCTTATTGATTGCCGTCAATTTCACTTTATCAAAAAAAGAAATCTTCCCAACGAAAAGTACATTCAAAATTTGAAGAGTATTAACCTCTTCATGTTTGAAGATTATAGCGAACGAGGTTAGTTTATGCATATACTAATGTTTGACATGGGAAGTTATACTTTCCAAGATACAAAGGAAGCAATACTAAAATGCGGACATACTGTCGATGAAATGTACTACTTCTTCAATAATAGATTTGAAGATGATTTTTTTAGCGAGCGAATTAATCTCCAGTTATCAAGAAATAATTATGATGCAATCTTGAGTATCAACTTTTTCCCTCTGTTAGCAAAAGCCGCTAATGAACATCATACTCCCTATGTATCATGGTCATATGATTCTCCTCTTGCAGAACAATTGACTGATTATTTCGATATGGATACTAACCTTATCTATCTTTTTGATCGTGCAGAAGTTGAAAGTTTCAACAAGAGAGGTTTTTCCAATGTTCATCATCTTCCCCTGGCTATAAACGTTGATAGACTCAATAAGCTTAGTTTTTCTAATGAAACCAATAAAAAATACAAAGCGGATATTTCATTTGTAGGAAAAATATACGATTCTCCTCTAGATAACTTGATGATGTGCGCAGATGATTATGTAAAAGGGTATGTTGAAGGATTATTTCAGGCTCAATTTAGAATCTATGGATTTAACTTTGTTGAGAACTCTATCCCTGATGAAGTTATTGATTCACTTAATTCCAGCTATGCTAAGTATGGCTCAACTAATATGAAGTTGAACAAAAGAGGATTAGCATATGCTATCAATTCTCAGATCACACATGTTGAAAGACAATTACTACTAGAAACACTTGCAGAATCTCACGATGTCCATTTCTACACTGCAGATAATTATTCTTTATCACCCGACATAAAAATGCACGGTCCTGTAAAATACTTCTCTGACATGATTGCAGTATTTAGAAACAGCACATTAAATCTATGTCCCACTCTCAGAAGTATCTCGTCAGGCATACCTCTTCGTGCTCTGGATATACTTGGCTCTGGCGGTGTATTATTTTCAAATTACCAAGATGAATTGGCAGAGTATTTCGTTGACGGTAAAGATGTAATTATGTATGAAAGTCTAGAAGATGCTATGATTAAAGCAGATTTTTACCTCAAAAATACTAGTCTCTTAACTAATATCTCCTTGTCCGGAAAAGAAAAAGCGGCCTCGTATTTTTCATACGAAGACCGCGTTATGCAATTGCTTAAGTTTTAGTTTTAAGGAATTATCTTCTTTTTTACCAATAACACTTCCATATGATCCCCATATCCGTTCCTATTGCATTCTTCGCAGTTTGTATTAATGGATTCAATGTCTTCTACAGTAAAATACCTTCCGACAAGTTCCGGCGTAATCTCAAAAAATGACACCCCGTTCTTATAAAAGAAACTTTTTATTATCTGTGAATTGTTGGAATTGTATTTGAACTCCGCAACCTTCAATCCCGCTTTATCGGCAAGATATTCAATACTTTTTCTGGAATGAAGGAATATGTGTCTTGGGGCATCCAACTGATACCAATGCGTTTGAAACATATCAAAGGCTATATTGGGATATGTAGGTATGTCCATTACGATACACCCGTTATCACTTATTAATCTTTCTGCGCTTTGTAAAGCCTCAAGGGGATCAGTCATATGTTCAAATGAATCGCCCATATGAACCATTTTAAATGTTCCGTCGCCCTCCACTTCATGGATTGTGCATTTTCTTATATAAACCCTGTCACCTTGCCTTAAATCTTTATTTAAAAACGGATCACACCCAAAAAGGTTCGCATACCCCAATTCGGCAAGCTTCACAAGCCATACCCCGCTTCCGCAACCTACATCAAGAATCTTGTCAAAGTTTACTGCCGAAGAAGAATATTGCCTGTTCGGATCCTCCGGCAACGAAAAACTGTAATACCCCTCGCCGTAATAGTCTCCAAGATTATCGGGAATTTCCGCTATCTGCAGACATCCGCATTCTTCACATTCGAAATATTCGAATTCATCTTTCTTTTTTTGCATCATTTCCCTTGCCAGGAATGTTTTATACATACCTTCGCAACCGCACACTTTGCATCTATGTTTCTTTCTTCCCAAATCTCTGTTCGTCAAATCTTCCGACAGTTCGATTTTGGCAGCCGCTTCCTCTCTGATTCTTTTTGCTTCATCCAATTGGTTTAAATTATCCATTTTATCCCCCTTTATTTTCTAAGTTAAACACGTTCCATAATCTTCCGTAATAAAACTTCATATGAGAATATTTCTTCAGCCGCACGATTTCCATATAGAGCTATTTTTTCTCTCTCGGAATCATGTTTCAGGTAATACTCTGTTTTATCCAACATATCTTCGCGACTGTCAAACCATACCAATTCTTTCCCGTTTTCAAAATACTCTTCCAGTTCGAGTTGGTAATTAGTCATGCAAAATCCGCCTGCCCCGAGAATATCAACCACCCTAAGAGGAATTCCCGATAAAATATTTCTCAGCGAAACATTTAAATTAATCTTACTTTCCAAAAAAACATTCGGCATTTCTTTTAAATAATCAACCGTTCCAAAATACTCTACATTCATCCCTTTAGGAGGATTAACTCCCGAGTATAGAGCCACACTGTAATTGTTTCCCAACAAACTTAATAGAGTCTTTCTCTCGTTAACGGTAACCTTCTTCCTGATTATATCTCTTAAAATATTATTTCTATTGTCTCTGAACCCTTCGCCCAGAGAAACCTTTACATATTTTCCGATTTCTTCACACATTTCATCGGTTACCAGTTCCCCGATTAAATCCATCCCGTATATTTTTTCCTGAACACCGATTATTGAATCAAGATACCCTTTTAAATGATCGGGAAGAACATTTATTTGATCAAAATAATTGTGTTCGTCATTATAAAGCGATCCCACAAAAGAAATATCATGTCGGTATACCGCATGTCCGTTGACTAAGCGTTTTGAGCCGATTTTCTTCAATCGTTGTACATTTACCGGCAGCGGCATATAATAAACCGTTTTAAATCCTTGTGTTCTGTACATATCGTATAATGCATAGTCAAACAAAAAAACGTTATTGCATTCATTAGACAGGGTTTCCGATTCAAGAGTATAGTGCGGGCAGTCATAAACCCAAGAAACATACGGAACGCCTTCTTCCTGTGCTCCCTGAGATAATAGCGGAAAATAATCGAAAGAAAAAACACAGTCCACAGAAAACTTTTTAATTTCCGAAATAAGAGACTCCGAAAAGTCAGAATCAGAATTATAATTTCTAAATTTCTTTTCCCATACTTTTACATTATGACCTTGTTTTTTCAGACATTCGACACAGTCATCTTTGCTGTTTTCATTCCAAAAATAGTAAAGGATATTCATACCGGAAACCTCTTATTTCGCATAATTGAAAACACCGAAAAGAGTTTCATCACTCGGTTCTATTTCAAATAATCGGACTTTTTTCCCTTCACGGGAGAATTCGTTTACCCAAAATCCCCTGTCTCCTATATACGCAGTGTATTTTTGCGGGTCAACCTCTTCGAGTTTTATCGTTCTTATATCCTTTTGCTTTGTCAATTGCTCTAAGTATTTTCTAAAAGAATCGTAAGTCGCCAGATCTATATCTTTCAAGTATTTGTCTATCGCCTCTTCATAACAGATATCCGTTTTAAATCCATACAGTTCTTTTATTACACTGTCAACCTGTTTGATTTTTTTTGTTTTCAGCGAGAATAATTGACTGGTATTGATATATATGAAAACTCTGTTTTCGCATCTGTTTTTATCGCTTTGTTTATCTCTTTGAACCTCAAAAATATTGTTGATGCTTTTAATCTTTTCTCTCCAGTACATTCTCATGTCCTCTCCGGACATTTCCGTCAATATTTCTTCAAAATCGACTTTCATTCTTTCCGATTGTACCAGTATCTCATCCGCATGAATCACACCCGGAGTACGGACATATTCTCCGAATGTATACATCATTCGCATATTATCCGTATCAAAATCATCAACCGCATAACTTTGTACAAACGATATCTTTGGAGACATTCTCTGCAAATTTCCGGAGAAGAATAATGGTGCAACAAAACGTCCCCAATCATACTCTTCATATGCGTTTGTGTAATAAAGCTCATCAAAATATTCGTTTTCAAAATCAAAAGAGCGGAAATCGAAAATATTATCTTCGCTTAACAATTCCTCTTCAAAACACAATTCTCCTCTTTCCATTCTGTCGGTATATTCGTAGTACGGAACAGGTATGGCATATATAACATTTTGTTCATCGGCTGCTTTGCTCTCAATTAACGGCTTTAAATAGTCAAACTCTTCTTTTCGTTCAAAAATAAAAGCAACCCTTTTCTTTTTTTCTTCATTACCGTTTATTATTTCGGATTTGATTTTTTTCAGACACTCTCTTATCTCATTTACATATTTCGTTATCGCTTCGGTATTATTTTCTGCCGAAACATACAATTCATACATGAGTTCACAACACTCACTCACAAGCTTAACTATATTGTTTCTGTTTGAAAGCAATCCCGTTTCTATACGATTCCCCACCGATATGGTTATTCCCTGTATTTTCTCAATGCAATCACATAATTCTTCCGAATTGTTTATTATCGAATTATTCGTCAGGGAAAGAAAGAACGACGAAACGCTTTCCAATGCGTCAATACTGCCTTGGAAATCAAATGTCTTTTTCTCGTGAGTTTCCATTCGTTTCAGACTATCGGCATTAAATGAAAATCTGTGAACGTTCGAGTTCGGATGTTCCTTTAAAATCATCTGAATTTCCCTTTCAAAAAAAGGATATCCATGCCCGTTATTATCAAGATAAGGTGTGACATATTCCCCAAATTCGGTGTTTAGAATGCTTTCATAGTTGCAAACAGCGGGAATCTCGATATTTTCAAACGGTATATATATATAATTCTCAAATATATCTTTTTTTAATCGTATATTATGATTCTTTATCCACTCAGGTATGATTGCTATTTCCTCAGATTCCGAATCGACATACCTGGATATTATTTTCTCTGTTGCCTGATTTATCTGATTTTTCAAATCTTTGCTTTGATCAATCTGCATTCCGCTTGTTTCGCTTATTCTTTTTATTCTTTCGGATAAATCTTTTGAATCCGCTTTGGAATCGGGTTCGCACATTTCAAGCGTTTGCGCAGAATATGCTATCTCATCAATTAATTTTTTCTTTTCCTCTTCGGATTTCGGAAGGTAGTCATACGGAAATATATCTATTGCCGTTTCAAAAGGAAATCCATGAAATTCATCCATCTGTCGATTGTCAGAGCTGGCACCATAGTTACTAATGACCAACATATTAAAATTGGTTTGCTCCAAAGAATTTTGAAAACATTTTACTCTGAATTTCTCGGAAGGTTGTTTAAGAAGTATCTCTTTCAATTTTTCATAATCTGCCCTCTTCATTCCTATGTCTATATCATCATCCCACGGAATAAAACCTTTATGTCTGACCGCACCCAAAAGAGTACCGTAATCAGCAAAATAAACCAAATTGTTTTGGCGGCATATCGAATCAACATATTTCAGAACTTCAATTTGTGCATACCACGAACGTTTCATCAATGCCGGAACATAAAAACCGTTTTTTACTTCATTAAATTTGTTTGGCTTCATTATCAATATATCCTCTCAACCTATTGAAACAATTGTTTTATAGCCTTTTCGTAATTGTAATCTTTTTTTACCCTGTTATATCCGTTTAGCGCTATTTCTTTTCTTTGCAAATCATGTTTGAGATAAAATTCCGCTTTTTCAATCAACTCTTCAAGTGTTCTGTAACATACGATTTCTTTGTCTTCAACAAACAAATCATCTATTTCTTTTTGATAATTCGTCAAAACAAAACCGCCTGCACCCATAATATCAAAGACTCTGAGAGGAACGCCGGATCGTATGTTTCGCGTTGTTATGTTTAAATTTATCTTACTTAAACGGAATATTTTTGGTGCTTCCGTTAAATTATGAACCGTTCCGTGAATGTTAACATTTTTTAATTTATCCGTATTTCCTTTCGTATAAATGTCAACCTTAAATCTCTCTGCCAGACTGTTTAAAATCTCAATCCTCTCCAAATTCGCAAAACTTCTTAACACCATAATGTAAAAATGTGACTTGTTGTAATAGTCTATATTTCCCATTTCATCATGCAAATAAAACTCGTTCATTAACTCATCATCTAAGTATTCAAACATTTTATCGGGATTCCGCCAATCACACAGTTCGGATGATATCATTTTGTTTACCTTTTCACGGTTTTTTTCGCTGTATGATTCTTTAGCCAAATCCAAGATAGAGCTGCTGTACATCTGACCTACAAAAGAAATATCATCGGAATACTTTTCAACGTCCCCTTTTGAAATCAACAGTTGCGATGCCATAGAAACATCTGTAACCAAAGGTAAATATTCAACATGCGGAATTCCCGTTTTCCGCAGTCTTTCGCATTCGAATTTATCAAAGGTAAATATTTTTGACGTATCAAATTTCGCAGAGACAAACGCATGTGATTCATGCGGAGAATCCCATGCCCACGAAATATAATCGATTCCGTTTTTATACGCCGCCTCTGCCACGTTTGGTGAAAAATTATAACTGAACACGCAAAGATAATCGTTTTCGGAAATCCAATCTTCCAGCCTTTCGGTTATTTCCGGGTTTTTCTTTAAAAAAGTTACCCTCTCATTATATGCTTCAGCACAGTATCCCTGTCTGTTTAAAGCTATTTCCATGGCAGGATACATTATCTCCGAATAACAGATCAGAACTCTTTTACATACTCTGTCGTCTACTTCATCAGGATATTTATTTTTCAGTATATCCGTAATTTCTTTGTTGAAACTTAATCCCTCGTTGTTTCCGTCATGGATGCACCATGGCTTATCCTGATTGGCCACAACCGTTTTATATCCTTCTCTTTGCATTGCCAAACAAAAAGCAGCAGCATAATATTTCCAATCACCGTCAAACAGTTTCTCCCACTTAACGTCATATTGTGTAGCTATAAAACATCCCCATAGGCATCCGACTTCTTGGTACGTTCCATCTATAACATTAGTATAACTGTCTTTATAGGATTCTTTGTCTGTAAACGAATTTTCATTCCATCTTTGACTTATTACTTTTCCGTATACCTCGCTTAATTTTGATATTCTGTTTCCCAGAATATCTTCCGATCCCATAACGCCTATAGCGCCTATTTTTTTATTGCTTTTAAATATTCTGAGCAAATCAAAAAGAATGTTAACATTGACAATATATGTATCCTGATGAAGATAGATTTTATATTTCGCATCTGTTGAAACGCGAGCCTCCTCATATCCTTCTGCCATGGAACGACTGTCTTCCACGCTGAGGAAATCTATCTCATAACCCTCAGGAATCTCAAGACGATTAATGTAATTTATACATTCATCCAGTTTTTTTTCATCATTTATACAAAGAATAAAACAAAATTTATTATCTTTCAGATTCATGTTTCGATTCCTCTAATTTCCCCAGTTTCTTCGATATTTCCAGAGCTTCGGATTCCATTCCGATTTCCGTGTATTTTTTTGCAAGGTCGACCAATATTTCTTTATTGTTTTGATACATTCTGTCCGCTGCATTCAATAAAAGAATACTTTTGATTTTTTCTCCGATTGAATCCAATATCTTTGACAAAACAACTATTACCCTGTCTCCGTTCTCATTAAAGTATCCCGAATACACCAAAAAAATATATACCGAAATGTTTTCTTCTAAAACATGATTAATCATTTTTATCAATTCATCATCCAAATAACCCGCATATATCCGATAAAGAATATTTCTTATAATTCCGTCCCAATAATCCATTTTTTCAATTGACCGGTTTTTCAAAAAGAAATCCATTCGCTTGTCTTCCTTTTCCATAAACGAGGCCTGGATAAATTTATAAATCATTTCAATCTGTTTGTCTTTTTGTATTGCAACCCTTCCGATAGGACTCATTAAAAAAGATGCCATTGCTTCCAGAGAAGAAGCATCGGGGTTATTTATCTTTTCTTCGAACATCGTCTTTATTTTTTCAATGTCATTTTGATTCATTTTCAATTCCTTTTGTACCGAAAGTCATAATCCCATCAAATTAATTATACTATAATGATACTTTCTCAACAAATTATTATAAAAAAAGGAATCGGTTACCCGATTCCTTTTTGTTGACTTGATGGATAAATTATCCAAGTAATGATAATACATTTTGATTAGCCTGGTTAGACTGAGCCAACATAGCTGTTCCTGCCTGAGCAAGAATGTTGTTGTTCGAGTACTTAACCATTTCAGAAGCCATATCTGTATCACGAATCTGTGATTCAGCTGCCTGAGTATTTTCAACAACGTTGTTAAGGTTGTTAACTGTATGCTCAAGACGGTTCTGAACTGCACCAAGGTCAGATCTTAACTTAGAAACAGCCTGAATAGATGTACTAATCTTACCAGTCTTGTCAATAGCTGCTGCTGCATCTGATGCTGCAGTGATATTTAAAGAACTGATGTCAAGATCAGAAAGTTTCATACTATCAATGCTAAGTGTAATCTGATCTGCTGATGTAAAGCCAACCTGAAGGTTCTTTCCTGTGAAAGTACCGTCGAGAAGGTTCTGATCGTTGAATGTTACAGTATTAGCAACTCTGTTGATTTCAGTCTTAAGCTGAGTAACCTCATCGTTAAGATATCCTGTATCAACTGTAGAGTTTGTTCCGTTAGCTGCCTGCATTGCAAGTTCATTCATTCTCTGAAGCATATCGTGAACTTCTGCCAATGCGCCTTCAGCTGTCTGTACACAAGAAATACCATCCTGTGCGTTTGCAACAGCCTTTGTAAGGCCACGAACCTGTTTTCTCATCTTCTCGGAAATAGCAAGACCTGCTGCATCATCTGCTGCACGGTTAATCTTGTAACCCGAAGATAACTTCTCAGTTGACTTTGACTGCTGATTTGCTGTTACGCCCAACATTCTGTTGGAATTCATTGCTCTTAAATTGTGCTGTACTACCATATTTTTTTCCTCCTTGAATTTCCGGTGGCTTCCTTGCCACTCTGTTTTTCGCCATTAATCTTCCGGCCGTACGCTCCATCTGATTAATCGCTTAAGTTAACAGTAACTTATTTAATTGTATTTATTTTATCGACATTCTATAGAATAACTTAACCCCTAGATTAAAACTTTTTTTATTTTTTTCTAGCAGTTTTTGTCCATCAATTGAGGATCGATTGTGTTAATTTTATTCATCTTATTATAATAGTCTGCAGCAGCCTTCTGTCCTAACTTAGATTGCTTAATTTCTTTTCTTGTATTTGCAAAAGCACTTTCAATAATAGCCTTGTTCCTTCTTTCAGTTGCTTCCAGATTCGCACTCTTTTCCGTAACAGACGAAACAAGAACTTTTATTTCTTTTATTATTTCTTTATATTTTTCCTTATTTTCTTCCAATCCTTCCTTAATTCGGGCATATAATGTCTCGAAGCCATCATCTAATTTCATAATTTCATCGATTAATTCACCCTTTTCATCTACTATCTTAGTGAATTCATCCCAATCTATCTGCTCTGCTTTTACTATTTCTGCCTGTTTTTCGCTCTTTTCTATTATCGCAATTAGAATATTATTTTTCTTAATTAAACTGTCTCTTAATACGATTAAATAATTATCCATATCTTTGCCTTCCCACAATTACCTTCGTTTATCTCAAAAAGGAGAAGTTTACACCTCTCCTTTTTTATTTTTATTCATTACTTCTACCCAAGTATCACGCATGGTTCTTAAATGTCCTACAATTTCCTCCATGATATCTGGATCTTTAGCCATATTTGCTTGGAGAAGCCTCTGAAGGAGATATACATATACATTATCGAAATCTTGTGCTACAGGATAATCCCAATTAAGCGTTGAACGAAATTCTTCAATTATTCTTTGAACTTTAACTATATTGATGTGTGCTTTTTCAATATCTTTTTTTTCCTGTCTCATAGCCGCTATAGCTATATTACTAAACTTAATTGCTCCGTCATATAACATCAGTGTCAATTCTGCAGGTGTTGCTGTTAGAATCTTGCTCTGCTGATACTGATTATATGGATTGTTCATCATCTGGCAAATCCCCCTGATGTAAAAAATTTGAAATCGCCGTTTACTCTTTAGACTCCTAAGTCGACTCTTTCTTAGTTCGAGTATAGCGGCGATTTCATTTTTATTGCTTACTTATTGAAATAATGCCGAAATTGCGGATGAAGAATCATTCAACTTAGATAGCATTGATTCCATCTGTCCGAATTTTTTGTAATATCTATCTTCGGCTGCCGTTAACTTAGCTTCCAAATCAGAAATTTTCTTAGTATAACTGTTGTAATCTGTCTGCATCTTCTTATCATTATATACTTTATAAACAGAACTATACTCTGTGGAAGCCATCTTCTTGTCCATAGCCTGGTAGAGTTTATTAGATAACTCTGTAAAGAACTTCGAAACAAGTTCAGGGTCATTAGCTATAGCAGCTGCTAACTTATCTGTCTTTCCCGACGAAACATCGTCATCTTTATCTCCATCAATATGATATGCGTATTTTTCATTAGCTTCTGCAAGAAGATAATTTTGCTTATCTATACCGAAATCCGCAAGAGTATATTTTTTTCCATCTATCTCAATTGACGATGATAGAGCATCCCTCATCGTATTCATAATTGCATTTAGGCTTTCGTCTTTTCGAAGTAAAGAATCTTTAATCTTTCCTTCCCATTCTTCGACCTCCTTATCTGACATAGCATCTTTCATCTCATCTGTGAGCATCGAATACTTGCTTGACGATTCGGCATTATATGCCTTAGACATGGCATTAATGGTCTCATTGTACTCCTTAAAAAATGCTTTTATAGTATCATATATTCCACTAGTATCTGTAGTAGTTTTAAGCGTAATTGCTTCGTCAGATACCGAATTAGCGGTATATGTTGAACCATTAATTTTAAATGTGTTGGATGATGACTTGAATGTTGCTCCGTTAAGTTCAAGTTCAGCATCTTCTCCCTTAATTCGTGTTGCACCTACAGATTCTGTAAGTCCTAACTTCTTAAGATCTGCATCGGAACTTGTAAATTTAAAGTCATTATCTGCCCCAGTTTCTTTTGCGCTAATGAAAAGTCTTTTATTATCAACATCAAAATTGGCGTTTACTCCTGCTTCTCTCAAAGCAGTTGTAAAACCATACATAGTCATATCTTCTGTTACTTCGATATCTTTTGACTTACCTGCAACAGTAATAGAAATAACTGAGCCTGAAGAAATGCCAAGTTCTGTAAGCTTGGTGTTTTGAGTAACCTTCTCGTCAGTAGTGGTCTTAATCTCAGCGCCTGTAAGATATCCTGCTTTTGCTACAGCTTTAACCTTTGCAGTCATAATCCCCTCAGCAGCATTTTCTCCCGCCGTAACTGAAAGAGCTTCACTCGACGACGCAGTAACTTTTTTACTATATGTGCCAGAAAAACGCATGTTAGACAACTTGCCAGAATACAATCCATAAATTTTGGAATTCATACTTTTCCATGCGTCCTGTGTCCAACTGAGTTTCTTCTGATCGCCTTTAGCCTTATCTATCTTTGTTTTGTAATTGCTGGTAAGAGCAGTTATTAAGCTTTCTGTATCCATTCCGGAAACCATTCCGGACATTCTGATTTTATTTGAAGCCATATGATTTCCTCCTTATCTTCTCTCATCTACCATAATGCCTGCAAGTTCCCAAGCCTTGGCAATCATGTCGAGGGTCTTCTCGGGCGGTAATTCCTTGATTACCTTCTTCGTCTGTCTGTCGATTACTTTGATGGTAACACGATGAGTACCCTCATGGATACCGAACTGAAGCTCGGAATTCTGATTGGTAATCATCTTCTTGTTGACATCATCAACAGCCTTACGAATCTGTTCCTGTGTCGGTTGCTTCTGTTGGTTAAGTTCCTGCTGAAGTTCTTCATTTGATTTTTCGTCTGCGGACTCAACAGCTTTGGTTGTGGCATCAACCATAGGCTGCGATTCAATCTTCGCTCCCTCCGTGGCCGCTTCAACCGGCTGAGCCGTAGGCGCCTGAGGCTTATATGCTTCTGCCTGCAGTGCTGTTACGCTTCCTAACGGTTCAATCATAATTATCACCTCCGTGTGATTAATCCGCGCATTTATAATGCATTACTATAGTTACATGTTCCCCTACCTGTTTTTAAGGTCGCAAAATAGAGGGAAATCTAGTTTTCCTATTTGTTATATCGGAAACCTTAATTATTACTTTAGCAATTTTATTATTTTTTTGTGATTTTTTTCTTTAACCACAATATTTGTACAATACCTTTATATATGTAGAAGATTTTGTTTATATTTGTTATAATCATACTTGCTTATATAGATGTATATTATATCAGCAAAAGGAATCCGGACAGATACATCTTTTTTTGAGCCGGATCCGAATTATTCAATATACAGAGGTGATATAACAGTATGAAGAAAATCGTATTGACCGGAGGCGGAACTGCCGGTCATGTAACTCCCAACTTAGCGCTTATGCCACGGCTTAAGGAATTGGGATACGATATTGTATATATGGGATCGATTGACGGTATAGAAAAGAAGTTAATCGCTGACTTTGATATTCCTTACTACGGAGTACCTGTAGGAAAACTAAGAAGATACCTTGATCCCAAGAATCTCACGGATCCTTTTAAGGTAATCAAAGGATTTAAAGAAGCTAAGAAGTATCTCAAGGAAATTAAGCCCAACGTTGTATTTTCCAAGGGCGGATATGTATCTGTTCCTATCGTCAGGGCTGCTGCCAGCCTAAAGATTCCCTGCATCATACATGAATCCGATATTACACCGGGGCTTGCTAACAAGATATGTATACCCAAGGCTCTCAAAGTATGCTGCAATTTCCCTGAGACAGTAAGTCGCCTTCCCAAAAATAAGGCTGTTCTTACAGGTTCGCCCGTAAGAAGCGAGCTCTTCAACGGAGATGCAGAAGCTGCAAGAGAGATGTGCAAGTTCAATAAGGAAAAGCCCGTTATCATGGTTATCGGTGGAAGTACCGGATCGGTTGCCATCAACAAGGCTGTCAGAAGTTCTCTACCCGAACTCTTGAAGGATTTCCAGGTGGTTCACCTTTGTGGTAACGGCAGAATCGATAATCTTCTTCTTACCACAGAAGGATATGCGCAGTTTGAATACTTAAAGGGTGAACTTAAGGATGTGATGGCACTTAGCGATATCGTAATCTCACGTGCCGGCGCCAATGCAATATGCGAGCTCTTATCATTAAGAAAACCGAATCTATTGATTCCTCTTACCAAAGCTGCCAGCCGAGGAGATCAGATTCTTAATGCACAGTCATTTGAGTCTCAGGGCTTCTCTATGGTTCTTCACGAGGAAGATCTCGATGAAATATCTCTCGTAGCCAAAGTTCACGAACTCTACGAGAACAGAGATAAATATGTGAATGCCATGAAGTCTGGCAGTTCCGCCAACTCAATTGATATTATTACCGGATTAATAGAGGATGCAGTAATCAATAAACCTTAATAGGAACTTTAATTAATTGTTGTTATACTTAATGAAAAAAGTTGCGATTCACTCGCAACTTTTTCTATTTGTTATCTCTTATTATATATATTCTCTAGATTAAATCTTCCAAAAGATCAATCCACTCTTTTATTGTCTCGACTTCATTGTTGGCTTCCTTGACTGCTCTTTCCTTCTTAACAGCTTTATACACTGGCGCTTCCATCGCATCCTTGTTCTTTCTTATAATAAGACTTACCTCGTCCTTATCAAAGAACAATGCAAAAGGTCCGTCGGTCTTAAACTTGGCTATCTTGGTAACAAACTTATCCTTTAAGAACTTTTGTCCGTCATCCTGGTCCTTGGCATATACCGAAAACCTGGAATCAAACTTCTCGTTGGAACTGAGCAGTTTGCAATAGGTCTCGGGCTGGCTGTAATCCATACCTCCGATTTTAAAATCATTGCCTATAATCTGGACTTCTGATTTAAGTCCCGTCTTAATCTCGGCAACTATCATTACGCACTCGGAACCGGCCTTTTTCTTACCGTATCTGAGTGCAAGATCGTATCTGAGGAACGGTATCTTTTTGTATGAACCGCGGATACAGTCATTAGCCACCGCACTCTTGGCTTTTTTCAGCATCGAGTTCTTGGTTAAGTCCCTCGTGGATATCTTTTCATAGTCGTTATACTCGCCCTTGGGAAATGCCTCTTCCAACGTGGGCTTAAGATATGCCGCCTTGTACTTGGACGAATATGTCTTGAGCTTGGAATTCATTCTCAAAAAGTGCGGAAGCATATACACACATAGGAAAATGAGTATCAAAAGAACCAATACCGTGATAAGCGTTGCATAAAACGGCAAATCTATTATTTTTCTGAATACAAGGAAAATATATGCTGCAGTAAGTATCAAAACCAGCACCGAAGCCGATTTCCATATCAGGTCTGCACGCATGTATTTCTTTCTAAGGTTATTAATTTCATCATCCTGTGAAACAGGAATGTTTTTTTCCTTATCTTCCATCTGTGTCTCCTGTGACAACTAATCACTGCCACTGTCCAGCCATAATCTGTCCGTTATCATAAAACGGATTTGTTTATATGTAAGTATTAATTCTTTCTACGCAAGAACCAACTATACAATTACTATTTTGTAAGGATATCCTTAACTTCAGCAAGTTCTTCAGCTGAAGGCTTGGTGGGATTCCAGAGGATATGCTGTCCGTCATTTTCATATCTGGGAATCAAATGAAAATGGAAATGGAATACCGTCTGTCCTGCGCACTCGTTGTTATTTTGTACGAGATTGAATCCGTCCGCCCCGAGTCTCTCTGTCATTTTAATCGCAAGTCTCTTGGCAAGTATCATTACCTTACCTGCAGTCTCTTCGGGAATCTCATACAGATTGGCATAGTGCTCCTTGGGGAGAATAAGCGCATGTCCCTTGGTAGCGGGACCCATATCGAGGATCACATTAAAATCATCGTCCTCATATATTGAATTGGTAGGTATTACACCATTAGCTAATTTACAAAAAATACAATCGTCTTTCATGTCATGCCTCTCTTTTACTTATCTATAATTATAATATTGCTAAAACTCTTTATCCTTATAATTCATTTGTTGCCTTCTTCCGGATAATCAATCAAACAATTAGATAAATCTTAGTATGATTTTTTATCCTACGAAAGGGAAAATACTATCGAGCGCTCTCATCAGGTTGAAGTCTCCCTTGGAAGTCATCTTTCCGTTCATGAACATTCTCTGGAAACTGTTCTCGCCCTTAATTATCTGCTCTAAAATCTCGGGATTCATCTCGAGCTTAACATCTCCGTATTCATTGGTTCCGTAGTAGATATCAAGTTTTGCGTTAGCTACCTTGATAATCAAGTCACGCTTAAAGTTCTTAATACGGATTCTGTATATTACATTAAGTCCCGCCTGGGGCTTAAATACTCTCTTAAAATCATCTATGTAGCGACTCTCGTCATCAGTCTCCTGATTCTCAAGCTTGGTATGGAAGATTCCGGTAAGTTCCTTGATATCTTCCTTCTGTCTTGCTACGTATTCCTCATCAGAAGCATAGATGGATAACTGCTCTGTCTCTTGAGGAGTGAAGTCAACATTCTGGGTAACTGATATCTTTTGCTTGATGGCTTTGTTACTTGCGGGGAATGACGCAAACTTCTGCGAGATGCTTCGATACATGTTCTCGACCTTTTTTTCGATGATAATATCGTACTCCTCGTTGGTCTCGAGGGTCGATATCTCGGGAATGTAACCGCAGATACCGCTGCATGGCTTACCTCCGAGTATCTCCCATGCGGTTGCGAGGTTCATCTTGCCCTCTCGCTCCCCGTATGTTGTCGACATGCACACGGGACACATATATATCTTGGATATTGCTTCCTTGTCTCCGTACAGCCAGCAAGCATCAAGGAATTGCTGCATATATCCGCCTATTCCGTACCATTCGACAGTCGTAGCAAGCACGATTCCGTCCGCACCCTTAAGTGTCTTGGGTAATGTGGTAATCGCACTCTTCATGTCATAGAGATCGAATCTCTCAACGGTCACATTGAGTTCTTCGAAAACGGATTGCATTTTTCTGATTACATATTTGGTCGGATCACCGAAAAACCCGCGTCCGCCATAGTAAATATTTACTTTCACAGATTGTCACCCTTGCCCCTAATTACTTCAACATAATTATATATATTAATTATCCCTTTATCAACTTATTGTTATGTTCCAGATACTTGTTTTTCAGTGAATCCGAGGAATCAAATATATTGATTTCTCAGTATATAGCCAATCCATATAATCTTTATTCTTCTAAACAATACTGTAACACTACAAAATAACTTGTTAGAAAAATATGGAATTGATGGATTTCGATAGATTTACCTTCCTAAATATACCCTGACTAAACGATTATTTCAGTTTTTATCATCCATGTCAGGGAAACAAATAGACTTTAGTGTTAATCCTTGAGGTTCAAGTGTCGGCCCGGCCAAAGTCCTGTCACACCCCTCAAGAATATCCTTAATATGACCAGGATCATACTTTTTGTTGCCAACATCAAGAAGCGTACCGGCTATAATACGAACCATGTTGTATAAAAAGCCTGCGCCGCTTACTCTAATGACTATATCTTCGCCGTCTTCTCTGACTGCTGCCGAATATAACTTCCTAACTGTAGTCTCAGCACTGGTATGAACGGAGCAAAAGCTCTTGAAATCATGCTCTCCGACCAAGTAGGCTGCTGCCTCATTCATAAGCTTAATATCAGGTCTATTCTGAATCCTGTAAGCATTGCGTCTCTTGAGCGGATTATTAACCTCTGATACATAGAATCTATACTCGTATGTCTTGATACTGTCACAGTGTCTTGGATGAAAGTCTGCTGCCACCTCACGTGACTCAACCACGGATACATCTTCCGGTAACTTGGTGTTAAGAGCGTACATAAACTTTTCTGCCGGAATAGGTGATAACGTATCAAAAACTGCCACATTACCCATACCATGCACACCTGCATCTGTTCTGGAAGCACCAATTACACTTATTTCCTCGCCGGTCATTTCCTGTATGGCCTTATTAAGTTCGCCTTCTACACTTCTCGCATTGGGCTGAACCTACCATCCGTGGAAATCCGTTCCGTCGTATGCAACTCTGAGGAGTATTCTTTTTTTATTTGATTCCTCATTCATCTATTATTCAATCTCTTCTGCTATGCTAAAACAAATACAT